>Ga0315339_1000175_pt1 | contig 98659 bp, 105 predicted proteins | sample ASW17metaG_FD_204514 | JGI IMG/M metagenome (GOLD analysis project Ga0315339, IMG submission 204514) | Ammonia-oxidizing marine archaeal communities from Pacific Ocean, United States - ASW #17 | ecosystem: Environmental > Aquatic > Marine > Oceanic | place: USA: California | collected 2016-12-05
TTGAGATGAATGAAACTACATCCCCTCTTGAATGCAACATGTCTTGGTGTGTTTCATTAAAAGACAAAAATAGAGATTTTATTGGTAAAAATTCTTATATAATGATGAAAAATCTAAATAATTTCTCTGTTCTTAAAGGTGTAGTAGTAAATGACAGAGTTATTATAAGAAATGGGCAAGAGATCTTTTTAGAAGACTCAGATAAAAGTATTGGAATAGTAACTAGCGGTAGTTTCTCTCCAACATTGCAAAAATCAATAGCCCTGGTTAGAGTTCCCCAATCAGCTTCTGGCTCATGCTATGCTGTAATTAGAGGAAAAAAAGTTAAAGGAGTTTTAGGAAAACCCAAATTTGTAAAGGAAGGAAAATCTATTTTTTAAAATTATGGCAAACAATGATATTAAATATCTTCCCAGTCATGAGTGGGCTAGATTAGAAGATGATGGGCTAGTTACCGTAGGAATAAGTGACCATGCGCAAGATCAGCTGGGAGATATAGTTTTCATAGAATTACCAGAAGTAGGTAAAGAGCTAATCCAAGCAAATGAGGCTGCAATTGTAGAATCAGTTAAAGCTGCTTCGGATGTCTTTTCTCCAATTTCTGGAAAGGTAAAAGAAGTAAATAAAAAATTATTAGACTCTCCTGAAATAGTAAACTCTTCTCCTTTTCAAGAAGGATGGTTCTATAAAATTGAACCTTCTAATGAAGATGACCTTTCTTCCCTTCTGTCTTCTGAAGAATATCTCAAAACTTGTGAGAACTAATTTAGAAAAAAAATCAAGACATTCTAATTTATGAATGATTTAAAAAAAGATATTAATTTAGATTCATTTTCAAGGCGACATATTGGTTCTGATGATGAAGAGATAACTTCAATGCTCTCTTTTCTTGGATTTAAAGATATTGACACACTTATCGACTCTATAATCCCAAAAAATATACTTGATAAAGAAACTCTGAATATTGGTGAAGAAATCACCGAAACAGAAGCTCTTAAAAAAATTAAAGAAATAGCAACTAAAAATATAATTTTTAAATCCTATTTAGGCCAAGGATACTTTAATACTATTACCCCTAGCGTTATATCAAGAAATGTATTTGAAAATCCAGGTTGGTACACGTCTTATACTCCTTACCAGCCTGAAATTTCTCAAGGAAGACTTGAAGCTCTAATAAATTTCCAAACTATGGTTTCTGATCTCACTAATATGTCAATTGCAAATGCATCACTCCTAGATGAAGCAACTGCGGCTGCCGAAGCCATGACATTGGCAAAAAGAGTATCAAAATCAAATTCAGATACATTCTTTGTAGATGAGAAATGTTATCCACAAACTATCAATATTATTCATACTAGAGCTAAGCCTTTAGGTATAAAAGTAAAGATAGGTTCACTTGATACTTGTCTTTCAGAAAAAGATTATTTTGCTGTACTAGTCCAATATCCTGATTCTATAGGAGAAATAAAAGATTTCTCGTCACTAACTGAACATGTAAATAAACAAAATGCTTTAGCTATTTTTGCTACTGATTTACTAGCTTTAACTTTAATAAAACCCCCCGGAGAGTGCGGTGCTGATATTGTCATAGGTTCATCTCAAAGGTTTGGAGTTCCTCTGGGTTTTGGAGGCCCACATGCTGCCTTTATAGCTACTAAGGATGACTATAAAAGATCGTTGCCAGGCAGAATTGTAGGAGCCTCAGTAGATAGCCATGGCCAACTAGCATATAGATTAGCCCTTCAAACAAGAGAACAGCATATACGGAGAGAAAAGGCCACCAGTAATATATGTACTGCTCAAGCTTTGTTAGCAATAATGGCCGGATTTTACGCTATATATCATGGACCTAAAGGATTAAAAAATATTGCTGAAAAAATTAATGACCTAGCTATTATTTTAGCGAACAGAATATCTACAAAATATAGTTTGAGAACACTTAATTTTTTTGACACATTATCTATTATTACAAATGAAGAAACAGATGAAATCCTAAATAAAGCCTTAAATAAAAATATAAATTTAAGAAAGGTAGATAAAAATACTATAGGGATATCATTAGATGAAACTACAACTGATGAAGATATCAATATAATCAGTGCATTATTTGTAGATAACTTTAATTATTCTAGTCTCAAATCTAAATCTTCTATACCAACCAGTCTATTAAGAGAATCAAAATTCTTACAGCATCCCGTTTTTCATAAACATCAAACTGAAACCGAAATGATGCGCTATATCAGACAACTCTATGATAAAGATATTGCCTTAGATAGATCTATGATTCCATTAGGGTCCTGTACTATGAAACTAAACTCAGCTTCAGAAATGCTGCCTGTGAGCTGGCCTGAGTTCTCTTCAATACATCCATTCGTTCCATTTGAACAAGTTAAAGGATATCAGCAACTCTCCCGAGAATTACAAGATATGTTGATTTCAATTACTGGTTATAAAGGTATTTCTCTTCAACCAAATGCTGGATCCCAAGGCGAGTACGCAGGATTGTTAGCAATAAATGCATTTCATAGAAATAATAGAGAAGAGAGAAAAATTTGCTTAATACCAACTTCAGCACATGGAACGAATCCAGCATCAGCTCAAATGGTAGGCATGCAAGTTATACCTCTTGACTGTGATTCTAAAGGAAATATAGACATGAAAGATTTAAAGGAAAAGGCTTCTAAATACTCAAAAAATCTTGCTGCCATTATGATTACCTACCCCTCAACACATGGAGTTTTTGAATCTTCTATAAAAGAGGTCTGTAAAATAGTCCATAAGAATGGAGGTCTGGTTTATATAGATGGAGCTAACTTTAATGCGATGGTTGGACTTTGTTATCCTGGTAAATTTGGTGGTGATGTATCTCATCTAAATCTGCATAAGACTTTCTGCATACCGCATGGCGGAGGAGGACCAGGGATAGGTCCTATAGCTGTAGGAAAAAACTTAATACCCTTTATGCCAAGCAAGCATGAAGAAATGTCATCATTAGATGAATCTAGAGTTGGTGCTGTTTCAGGATCAAATCTAGGAAGTGCAAGTATCCTACCCATAAGTTGGATGTACATTAAAATGATGGGATCTAATAAATTAAAGAAAGCTAGTCAGATAGCCATACTAAATACCAACTATATTGCTAAAAAATTAAAAGATCATTACCCAATATTATATAAAGGTGACTCTGGTCTTGTTGCACATGAATGCATAATAGATCTAAGACCTTTGAAAGAAAGTTCAGGGATAGAAGTTGAAGATGTTGCAAAACGTCTTATTGACTATGGCTTTCATGCCCCTACTATGTCTTGGCCTGTAACAGGAACTTTAATGATAGAGCCAACAGAAAGTGAATCTAAGGATGAGTTGGATAGATTTTGTGAGGCTATGGTGTCGATTAGAACTGAAATCAAAAAAATTGAATCAGGAGAGTCAGATAAAGATGATAATTTACTTAAAAATGCTCCCCATACAGCTTTTCACGTAACTAAAGATGAATGGACTCATCAATATTCTAGAGAAGAAGCGGCCTATCCTCTTGCAAGCCTAATGAATAAAAAATATTGGGCTCCAGTAGGCCGAGTAGATAATGTTTATGGGGATAGGAACTTGATGTGCAGCTGCCCTTCTATGGAAGACTTTAAAGAAGAAACCTAAAATGTTACCTTTCTATAATTTGCCAAGCCCTTTCTTCCGCAATTACACGTAATTTTTTATCTGGATTAACAGCGAATGGTCTATTCCCATATTCTAGAAGGGGTAAATCATAAATCGAATCAGAATAGACAAATATCTCATTCAAATTAATAATCGGATTACTAACCAACCACTCCTTAACTCTTTTAACTTTTTCTATTCCGAAGTTTGCTTTTCCTTCAACCTTGCCGGAAAACACTCCACCCTTTATCTCCGCTAAGGTAGAAATACTAGTGTCTACTCCCAAAATTGATGCTATTTCTCTAACTAAAAAGTCTAAAGTACCAGAAACTATTAAGCAATTATCTTCTAAATGCTTTCTTAAAAGTCTATGAGTTAATCCATCTGAGTATTTTTTAACAACCTCTTCAGAAAAGATAAGGGCTAATCTCTCAATTTCTGATTCTGAGTAACCCACTAAAGGTTCTAAAAGAAATTTTACATAATCATCTATATCTAAATTTCCATTCCTATAGTCTGACTCAAACTTCTTTACATTAATAATGAAGTTTTTATCTTTAACGATACCCTGTTTTAGCATAAAATCTGCCCAAGCTCCTTCACTATCTCCGGCTAATAATGTATCGTCTAGATCAAAGATAACTAAGGACATTTTATAAAATAAATAAATTTGTAATAGATTTGTATTATAAAGGGAGATTGATTTGACTGCACTTTTCTCAAAAACAGAAGAATACAGACTAAATGTTGCAATAATTATAATTAACCAAAAAGGACAGGCTCTATGGTGTAGAAGAAGAAATGAGAAAGGATGGCAATTTCCTCAAGGAGGTATAGACAAAGACGAAACTCCAGAAAAAGCTATTATGAGAGAGACTTATGAGGAAGTTGGCCTTGAATCTCAAGACATTCAAATAATTTCTTCATTAGATGGGTGGCTTTACTATGACATTCCAAAAAGTAAAATAGGTAAATACATACCATCAAACTATAAAGGCCAAAAACAAAAATGGTTTCTAGCACAATTGGTTGCTGATGACACTAAGATCAACCTTAAAAAAACAAATCAAATAGAATTTGATAAATGGCAATGGGTTAATTATTGGTTTCCTATTTCAGGAGGTGTTCATTTCAAACAAGAACTATATAGACAAGCATTAACTCTATTCTTACCCAACTATAATGCCTTCATTCTGGATAAAATGAATAAGTAGATTCTCCCTCATATTTACCGTTTTCTAAATACCTCTTTTCTGCAATCTCATAAAGACCATCTTCTCTTATTGTCAATACACTAGTACATCTAGTGCCATAAATATTTGAAGAAATAAATCTCTGGGGTATTTCAGTTGATTCATCTATAGATGAATTAAATCTAGAACCTTCTATTTCTATTACATCTTGTTGCATAAATCTAAAATAATCTTCTGTTTCAGAAATATTACTTTTACTTTCATGAAAAGATTTTAGTACTTTTCCTGCTTTTGATTTCGTACAATTTAAAATTTTATTTGCCAGAACATAAGTTCCGCTTGTTAGGCTTTCTAAACCTGAACTTCTATTAGAGAAATAATGTAATCCATTATGATCACCTAATAACATACTAAACCCAGCAAAATCTTTTTCATTGATTGTTGAAAAAAAACTTAAGGCATTTAAATTTTTATTGTTTAAATAATCTTTTAGTAATCTTCCCCTTGAAATTTTTTTATTTTCAGAAGAATTTTCACGATAATTAGTTAAAGCCCCAAACCTACCATCTTTAGAAACTCCTAACCAAGTCCCCCCTCCCTTGAGATCCTTTCCTGCCAAAATATCAGGTGCTTCTTGCCACCAATCCATAGGAAGTGCTGGTCTTGAATAGAATTCATCTCTATTAGCAAGCATAACAAACCTATGTTTACTTGGAGGTTCAAAACTACAGACAATCAAGCACATAATTTAAATATAAGTTTATAGAAAGGCAATATTACTAGATAATGGTTAACTCTTACTGTGATTGAAATAATATTATATCTAATACTGGGATCTATCTCAGGTATTCTTGCGGGCCTTTTTGGAATAGGAGGTGGAATAGTCATCATTCCAGCTCTATTTTATATATTTGAGTATCTAGATATACCCACCATAATCACATCTCACTTGGTGTTAGGAACCTCTTTGGGGGTAATAGTTTTTAGTGCTCTCTCTTCTGCTTTTGCTCATAGTAGAAATGAAAATGTTGAATGGGATATAATTAAAATAGTGGTTCCAGGTATCGTAGTTGGGGCTGCGTTAGGTGGAATTACAGCTAGTTTTTTAGAAAGTGTTATTTTGGAAAAGCTAGTTTCAATATTTTTAATAATTACAGCTCTACAGATGCTTTTTCAATTTCCGCCACCTGATGCTTCTCCTAACACAAATAAAGCAGGTCCTATAGTAGTTGGTAGCTTCATAGGTTGGATTTCAGGTATCTTTGGCATAGGTGGAGGAATATTCTCAGTTCCTTATTTTTTTCATAGGGGCTTAAGCATGCAAAAATCTGTTGGCTCTTCAGCTGTATGTGGCTTTCCAATAGCATTAGCTGGCTCTTTATCATACATGTTTATTGGGATGGATAATTCCTTCCTGCCTAACTACAGCTTAGGTTACGTATATATTCCGGCAGCTTGTGTAATAGGAATTACAAGTATGCTAACAGCTCCTATTGGAGCTAAAATAGCTATAGGTCTAAAACAAACTGTCCTTAGGAAAGCTTTTTCTATTCTAATTATAATAATGGCGATTAACCTTCTATTAAGATGATCAAAAAGAAAGATGAGAATGACAACTACTGGAAATCAAATCTAAAAATTATTTCTGTTTTATTATTAATTTGGTTTATAAGTTCTTTTGGATTAGGTGTGATTTTTGTTGATTGGTTAAATCAATTCAAAATTGCTGGATTTAAACTTGGATTTTGGTTTGCACAACAAGGGAGCATCTATACTTTTGTAATACTCATTTTTGTATATGTTTATCTAATGCATAAGTTAGATAAAAAGCATAAATCTTCTAAAGATTAAAAAGTGTCAACCCAAGTATTAAGTTATCTATTTGTAGGGTCTACTTTTGCTATTTATATAGTTATAGCAATATGGTCTCAAGCTAAAACAACTTCTGATTTCTATATAGCTGGTAAAGGAGTTCATCCAATAGCAAACGGCATGGCAACTGCTGCTGACTGGATGTCGGCAGCTTCATTCCTCTCTATGGCAGGTTTAATAGCCTTTTTAGGGTACGATGGCTCAGTCTACTTAATGGGATGGACGGGAGGATATGTACTTTTAGCTCTTTTATTAGCCCCTTATTTAAGAAAGTTCGGAAAATTTACTGTACCAGATTTCATAGGTGAACGTTATTACTCTAGAACTGCTAGGCTAGTTGCTATCATTTGTCTCATATTTGTTTCTTTTACATATGTTGCTGGGCAAATGAGAGGGGTGGGAATAGTATTCTCAAGGTTCTTAGAAGTAGATATAGAGATAGGTGTCATCATAGGCATGATTATAGTGTTCTTCTATGCTGTACTTGGAGGTATGAAAGGAGTTACATACACTCAAGTTGCACAATACTGTGTACTTATATTTGCCTATTTAGTTCCCGCTATATTCATTTCTATCATGATAACAGGAAATCCAATTCCTCAACTTGGTTTTGGGGACCAACTTATAGGCAGCTCTAGTTACTTATTAGATAAACTTGACCGAGTAACAATTGAATTAGGATTTACTGCTTACACAGAGGGGTCAAAAAGCACTTTAGATATTTTCTGTATTACATCCGCCTTAATGTTGGGAACAGCAGGCCTTCCTCATGTAATAGTCAGATTCTTTACCGTCCCTAAAGTTAGTGACGCTAGAAAATCTGCTGGTTATGCCTTAATATTTATAGCCCTACTATATACAACTGCGCCTGCTGTTTCTGCTTTTGCAAGAATGAATTTAATTGATTCATTAGAAAATTTAGAATATACAAAAGCACCTAATTGGTTCAAAAATTGGGAAGAAATAGGCCTAATAGCTTGGAAGGATAAAAATGAAGATGGGTTCATTAACTATAATTCTGGAGAAGCTTTTATTGGAAATAAACCTAGTTTTACAAATACAAGAGGCTCATATGGTGAAAGAAATATTTCTAACGACCTAAATATGGAAAATGATAATGAAGTATACATAGACAGAGACATAATAGTGCTGGCAAACCCTGAAATTGCTGAACTTCCTGGATGGGTGATAGCCCTTGTAGCAGCGGGAGGTCTGGCTGCAGCTCTTTCTACTGCTGCCGGTCTTCTATTAGTTATTTCCTCATCTATTTCACATGACCTATTAAAAATGACTTTCATGCCTAAAATTACAGACAAGCAAGAACTAAAGTTTGCAAGAATCTCTGCTGCTATAGCTATTGCTATAGCGGGACTCTTTGGAATTTATCCTCCTGGGTTTGTAGCTCAAGTAGTTGCTTTTGCCTTTGGATTAGCTGCTTCAACATTTTTCCCTGTTCTTTTTTTAGGCATCTTTTCTAAAAAGACTAATAAAGAAGGTGCTATATTTGGCATGCTTACAGGCTTAATATTTACTTCTAGCTATATAATTTATTTTAAATTCATTAACCCTCTCTCAAATGAGCCAGTAAATTGGCTATTTGGAATCTCCCCTGAAGGTATAGGTTCAATAGGTATGCTCTTAAATTTTTTTGTTGCCTTTTTAATCTCTAAAATAACTAAACCACCTCCAAAAGAAATACTTGAGATGGTTGATAACATAAGAGCTCCTGAATGATTCTCCCCTATATAGATCCTATCATCTTTCAATTAGGCCCAGTAGCTATAAGATGGTATGGCCTCACTTGGTTAATAGCAGTCTTCCTAATCTATCTAATTTCTAAGATAAGACTCAAAAACCTTAAAAACTGGAATGACGAGAAATTGCAAGAATTAATATTTTATGGATTGCTTGGTGCAGTGATTGGCGGAAGACTAGGCTATATGTTATTTTATAATTTTAATGAATTGCTTCTAGATCCATTTTCAATTTTTTATATTTGGCAGGGGGGTCTTTCTTTTCATGGCGGTTTATTGGGAGTTCTTACCTTTATATATATATTTTCAAGATCTAAATGGGGGTCGTCTTTCTTTGAATCTACTGACTTTATTGCACCTGCTATACCTTTAGGTTTAGGCAGTGTAAGAATAGGGAACTTTTTAAACTCTGAATTATTAGGAAGGCCAACAGATTTACCTTGGGGAGTTATTTTTCCTAGTGATCCATATGGAGTAATTCGTCACCCTTCTCAGCTGTATCAAGCTTTTAGCGAAGGCTTCCTTTTATTAGTTCTTTTACTTTGGTTTTCAAAGAAACCAAGGCCTCCTAAATCTATATCTGGAATTTTTCTAATAGGTTATGGTTCTATAAGATTTATGTCTGAATTCTTCAGAGAACCAGATGTACATATAGGGTTTGATTTCTTAGAATTAATAACTAGAGGACAAATTTTATCTATTCCAATGATTTTAATTGGGGTCATGATATTATTTATTTCATACAAGAGAGTTTAATTTAAATGCAGCAATACCTAAACTTAATGAAGCTAGTAAGAGATACTGGCATTAAAAAAGAGGACCGAACAGGAACGGGCACTGTAAGTATCTTTGGTCATCAGATGAGGTTTGATCTATCAAAAGGTTTTCCTATTGTTACTACAAAAAAAACTCACTTAAAGTCAATAATATACGAACTTCTTTGGTTTCTTAAAGGTTCAACAAATATTGAATATTTAAAAAAAAATGGTGTAAGTATATGGGATGAGTGGGCAGACGAAAGAGGTGAGTTAGGTCCTATTTATGGATCTCAATGGAGATCTTGGCCATCATCTAACGGCGATTCCATAGATCAAATCACCCAAGTGCTTTCTGAAATTAAATTTAGTCCTAACTCTAGGAGGTTGATAGTAAGTGCCTGGAATGTAAGCGAAATAGATAAAATGGCATTACCTCCTTGTCATGCTTTTTTTCAATTTTACGTAAATGAAGGCAAATTATCCTGTCAATTATATCAAAGAAGTGCAGACATTTTCTTAGGTGTGCCATTTAACATAGCCTCTTACTCTTTACTGCTTTTGATGGTTGCAAAAGTGAGTAATTTAGAGCCAGGTGAGTTTATTCACACTTTAGGAGATGCACATCTTTATCTTAATCACTTAGACCAAGTTGAAGAACAGTTATCTAGAACTCCCTTTGAGCTCCCTAAGATGATTATAAATAGAGAAACAGAAGACATCTTTGAGATCAAATATGAAGATTTTATTCTTGAAAACTACATTAGTCATCCTCACATAGCAGCACCAGTTGCAGTTTAAATTGAATTTTACTCTTATTGCAGCTGTATCTTTGAATAAAGTTATAGGCTCCAACGGCTCTATCCCTTGGCATATACCTGAAGATCTCAAATACTTCCAAAGCAATACTTTATACTCCACCGTCATTATGGGTAGAAATACTTATGAGTCTATAGGGAAACCTCTTCCTAACAGAAAAAATATAGTTATAACTTCTTCAAAAAATAAATTTCAAGATATAGAAATCTACTCTAATATTGAAGATCTTATAGAAAGTCTTAAAAATTCTGAAGATGAGATATTTATCATTGGAGGTGAAAAGATATACTCTGAATTTATGCCATTAGCTAATAAAATGCTGATCACTGAAGTTAAAATAGAAATTGAGGGTGACTCTTTTTTTCCAGAATGGGATCCAAATGAATGGACGGAAACTCATAGGTCAAAAGAAAGGAAAAATGATAAAAGTATTAATTATTCTTTTGTAGTTTTAGAAAGAAGATATTAGATTCCTAATGCTTTTCGTTTAAGATCAAGAGCAATAACTCTCTCTTCTTCTCCCATAGTGTAAGTTATCCATTTACGAGCTGAATCTTGAACCTTCTTTTTCTTTTCTTTTTGCTTCTTCTTCTTATCACTGTATTGTTTTTCAGCTACGTCAATGCATTTCCTAAAAGATACTATTGCTGAATCCCATTTTTGATTCTCAAAATTTATTTGCCCTAAAAGCATATGGGATGTGGCTGCATCTTTAAGTTTACCTTTTTTAATACCATTCTTAATTGCTACTTCAGCTTTTTTAAAATCATCTAAAGCAAAATAAACCTGTCCTAAGAATATATATAATTCTCCTTCTTTAGAAAGTTTAGCTGCTCTTGAATAGATGGGTACGGCTTTATCAAGTTCTCTTGCGGCATGCCATGCTTGAGCTAATCTTTTAAGATTCTTTTCATCTTCCTTGACGGCCTCTAATTTCATACCCTTATTTAATACTTGAGCTGCCTTATAAGGGTTTTGATGCATCATTAATAATTGGGACAAAGCCACAAATTCTGCAGATTTATCCAATAAGTCATCATCAAAAGCAGCTTCAAGAGCACCTTGTTGATCTAGTAGTCTATCTCTATCACCATAAAGTCCAGCTAATCCTACCCAGTAAAGTTTCTTGGGATAATGAGTGACCAAGATTTCATAGATGGGTAAAGGATCTAATTTCTGTTTTGTCTCTGTATATAGCGCCATTTTCAAAAGGTAGTGATTTTCTGCACCAACGCCTTTCTTAGTTTCTCCTGTTTCATTACCTGCTTCATCTAAAATAGGTATGTCTTGTGTCTCTCTAATATCTATGGCATTTTGAATCGCATCTATAGCTTTATACCAATCCTTAAGCTGATAGTACCCTTGAGCTAAAAGAGCATAAGCATCTGAGCTTGGAAATTCTTCTTCGTCTAACCATTTTAGAAGATACTTAACGGCTTGCTTATAATCCTCTTGGATATAAGCAAGCTGAGATAAGGAATATAGAGCATTATTTTTTTGCCTATAATCTCCTTCTGGTTCATCTATTAAGCTTTGATAAGCTTTAATTGCTTTTTTAAATTTTTCTTGAGAAAAATAAACATAACCAAAATAATAGTAGGCTGTAGCCCTATCAGTACCTGAATAAATTCCTTCCCTATCATTCGTAATTTGGGAAAGTAAAACAACTGACTCTTCCCAAAGATCTTCTTCGATTAAGGGCTGTAATTGTTGAAAAACTTTTTGTGCTTTCCTTGTAGGTAGTTTTGTTCTCTTTCTCTTCTTCTTGGTCTTTGCTTTATCATTTTCTGCTGCTGATAAAGAACTACCCTCATAATCAATAGGGGAAATATCTACAATTATAGGCATGAAATTGATAGTTACAAAAATTACTAAAAATTGAATCAAAAATTTATTCATAACTTCAAATATTTATCCGCAACCTTCTGGAACATAATCTACTGACTTGCTCGCATCTTCTATAACAAAAGTAATTTGGTTTAAAACTCCTGTTACTTCAACCGGATTTCCATCGCGAATCATTGGTTTATATTTAAATTTAAGAGCTGCACGCACTGCAGCCCTATCAAACATACCATTGGGTAGAGACCAAACAACATATGGATCTCTAACCGAACCAAGCTTTGTCACTACAAATTCTAACATTACACAACCTTCTATGCCTCTTTCTTGTGCTCTCCTTGGATATATTGGGGGAACTTTAAAAATTGGTACATAAGAACCATCCGCAAAAACTCCACTCCTTTTTCCTTTAAAGTTCATTTTTGGTCTAGGAGCAGCATTATCTATATCTGTTGGTGGGGTTAAATCAAATTCTGGCGGCAATGTATCTGGTGGCGGATCTTCTTCTTTTGGTCTATCCAAGTCTGCCATCAATTCTAGATCTCTTTCAGGCATTGTGACATCTACTATTCGTATAGCCTTATCACTTAATTCTACATCTCCTACAGAGATTAAAGCTTGCATCATATAGAATAATGCTACTGTTGCTATAAAAGCAACTACAGAAGTTGAAGCTAGCTTCTTTATTTGACCTTCAGATAAGTCCATATCAAAAGATTTATAATTTTGGTTCTGATGCTAACGAAATTGCATACACACCAGCATCCCTAGATTGATCCATAACTGCAATAATCTTATCCGCTGTTGCTCTCTCATCTGCTTGAATTACAACCGTTCCTTGAGGATTTTCAGCAAGTAATTTAGTTATATTTGCTTTTACCTGTCTAACGTCTATCCTTCTTCCATCTATCCAAATATCCCCTGTCGCCCCAATTGCTATAAGAATAGCTGCATTCTCCTGTATGCTTGATGTCTCTGCATCTGGTCTATTCACCTCTAATCCTGGTTCTTTGATAAAATTAGCCGTAACAATAAAAAATATTAAAAGAATAAAAACTACATCCAACATAGGAGTAATATTAATATCATCTTCTTCCGTTACTGCTTGGCTTATTGGTGATCTTCTCATAACTATAATCCTTTCTATTTATTCTGTTACTAAATGATCTGATAACAAATCAATCTCATTTTTTGCTTTATTCTCTAAGATCTGTTTTGCAACTTGTCCTGGTATAGCTACTGCTAAACCTGCCATAGCAGGTATTGTCGCTTTAGATACGCCTCCAGCCATAGCTTTTGCATCTCCTCCTCCTGTAACAGCAAGTAAATGGAATACTTCTATCATGCCAGTGATAGTACCAAATATACCAAATAAAGGAGCGACTATTACACAAACTTTTATTAATGATAAGTTTTGTCTTATATTTTCTGTTGTAGTTGAAATAAGCATCTGTCTTATTGCCAAAGATTCCCATGAATTTTTTTCAGACCTAGATTCCCACTTATGAATTGTAGAATTAATTACATCGTTGTGAGTGTATTGGAAATACCAAATTCTCTCCAAGATTAAGAAAAATAAAACGAAAACTAATATGCCTATTAAATAAAGAACATCTCCGCCTCTTTGCATGAACTCAAAGAGGGCATCTGCAGCATCGTAGAAAATAAACATCTACTATTTCCTTTATCGACTAGCTACCCTAGACTCTCTGAACGTTCAGCTACCATTCCAACACTTTGCTCCTCTATAGTTGCTAGTATTCCTTTCGAATAATTATTCACTATTGCATGCATAAATGTTGTTGGTATAGCAACCATTAGACCTAACCATGTGGTAACTAGAGCTACCGAAATTCCACTAGCCATAGTTTTAGGATCACCTGTTCCGAATAAAGTAATCATGGTGAATGTTTCTATCATTCCTATGATTGTTCCAAATAATCCCCCTAGTGGGGCAACTACTGATACTAATTTTATCATCCAAATCCACGCCTCCAAGGGTGGCCTTTCCTGAAGAATCTGTTCTGCCATTTTCAATTCAAGAGTGTCTGTATCTGAATCTTTATTGTCTTCTGCAACTTTAAGAACTCTTCCTAAAGCATTGTCTGAAGAAAGAGAGCTTGATTTGAGCTGTGCATCAATAGTATTTCTTACTCCATATAAAAAATAAAATCTCCATATAAATAATAATACCGTCAGGAACCCAACTACAAGAATAATATATCCAACTGGTCCCCCTAGAGACATTCTCTCGATGGTTCCAGGCATAGTTATAAGACTTGAAAGATAAGTCCCGCCTTGAGGCCCGGTAGGATCTACAGCAAACTGCACTGGAAAAGTATCTCCATCAAACAGATCTCCTGTAGAAGATGTATATCTTCCTGGAGGTTGAGAAGGCAATTCTTCGTACATTCCTCTACCAGGAGCATATTGTAAATATTCTCCATTAGATACTGTATTAAATACACCAACTCTTACGACTTCTCTAGTTTCAACTTCGCCATCTGTGCCAATCACATTTGTTGAAAATCTTGTTACCTCACCTTGAGCTGTTATCTCTCTTTGTAGTTCGTACCACAAAGTTTCTAATTCAGAAATTGAAGCTAATCTAATTCCTTCAGCCATTTTCTTAGCTAAAGTTGCCATAAATTCTTCTCTTTCTTTTCCGAACTGACCTGCTGTGACTGATTCTTCGAAAATATCTCTTGCTTCAGTAGCCGTACCAGCTATGTGACCAAATATTTCATTTAAAGAACCAAGATTCTCTTTTAATTGAGCTTCTGCTACAACTAATAAAGCTTCATTTGCTTCAAACTTTACTTCTAGTTGTTTAGCAATTCTTTCTAACCTAGCTCTTTCTGCTTTTTCTTCTCTTAAGAGTTTAGTTTGTTTATTTTTCTCAGTTCTAAAGCGCAACTCCCTGGATCTTTGTGCCTGTGAATCTGCGAACTGACCCTTTCTAACAATTTCAAGAAGTTCTTGTGGTGTTGAAGGTTTATCTATTTCTTCTACATCAAGATCATCCTCTGCTGCAGACAATGTCAAAGGTAAAACTAATAAAAAAGGTAGAAATACAAAAAACATATTTTTTAATACTTTCATTTAATCTCCTCAGCTACAGGAACTGGCATTTCTAACATATCTACAGTGGCCATTCTGTTTGCTATTCTGAGACCTTTTCTTGTAGGATTCCTATAGCTAGTTCCTAATTCAACCCAATTTCTATTTTTATTATCCCAAGCCAAAGCTTCGCTTTCATCTGCTGTCTGTGCTATTAAGGCCAACCTCCCTATTCTTAGTATATTAACTTCAGTAGGATTGCCATCAATTTCTACAGTATCTTTGTATGCATCTAATTTTCTTCCATATTCAGCTTCTACTGTGAATGTTTCCATAACCTGCCTAAGTCCTTCCGCAGGAGAAACTGTTGGATTATCTAATGCTGATTTAGCGAAAGCTATCCTTTCTTTTCTTTCAGCAATATGAAAAGGCATATCTAATTCAATTGATTTTTCTACTCCCGCCAACATTCGTCTAGTAAATGGTGGTATTTGACGTTGCATGACCTGAGCCTCTTTAAGAGTCTTATCTATTTCTTTTAATCTCTCTTCTTGTCTTTGAATCTGTTTCCTTAATTGGGCATTATAAACTCTGAGACCTTCTACCTGCTTACTTACTTGCTTATATTCATTAACAATTAAAGATGTATCATCTTCCATCTGATCTATTTTTAATTGCGAAACTGTTTCTGATTCTTGTCTCTCAATACCCACATCAAGAATAGGCCTGATTTGGTCTGAGAAAACTAACGTCGAACCTAAAGTTATACTAAGTGCTATCGCGAATTTAAACGGAAATTTAAACATTCGCCCCTCCCCTATATGTTTATTGAAAGGCTACATTATAGTTAGATAAATAAATCAGACAATACTGTTTTAAAGATCCGCTAAATCATACCCTCATAAAATGCTAAAATTACCATTAACTAAAAAAGATTGCTAATGTAATTGAGCTGGAAAAATGACTATAAAGATATTTATTTAACAAATCAACGAGAAATTAATGTCTTTAGCTAACCTTTTTTTTTCAAATGTATTATTTTACTTCGTTTTTTTTAGCTGTATTTATTTTATTTTTAAACGAAAGCAAAAAAATTTAAAAATAACAAGTCTCATAGTAGTTGGGGTTTTAATTGTCAGTTGGTTCTCTTTTGCCTTTCAAAGCTTATTTTCCTCTACGGAATTTTCTTTGAGGCAATTAATCCTATTAATAATTACAACTATTACAGCTATCTCCTTTATAAAGCTAAAAACAAAAATAGAACTCACAATCAATAGAAACAAAAAAAATAAAATTGAGACTTTTTTCTTTTTATTTATTTATACGAGCGTACCAATTTTTTTAATCTCCTTACCAATTTTATCTACAAATCATATGCCAGGAAAATTTATGCTGGCCCCTTTAGATCTATTAGGAATTATTATTTGGATGTTAGGTATTTATATTCATTATCAAAATAATAAACTGTTAGAAAAATTCTCTAATATTCCTTTACAGATAAAACAAAGACCAGACTTAATTGGCTTTATAATGCAATTTTGGAGCTTCTACTTAATAGCTATAAATGGAGTAGCGGGAAATTTAACTTTTGTAGGGCCACTACTTGTTAGTATTTATCTCATTAATAAAAGCCACTATCCACAAAATAAAGACTAAAAAGAATTATGTATAAGCTAATTCAAGTATTTATTCCTCATAAATTCATTACTTATATTGCAGGAAAGATTGCTTACTCAAAAATTAAATGGCTAAAAAATTCTTTCATAAAAATTTTTATCCTCCTGTATAAACCAAACATGGAAGAAGCTATTTTTAAAAATAGCGAGGACTACGATAGCTTTAACGATTTTTTTACAAGAAAGTTGGATTATTCATCAAGAGAGATATGCTTGAACCAAAAAAATATACTCTCCCCCGTAGATGGAAAAATTTCTGATGCAGGCTTAATTAATGAAGGCACTTTGATTCAAGCTAAGAAATTTAAATATAAAGCTGAAGAACTCCTTCTTGACTTAAATGTAGCAAAAAAAGCTGTTTCTTTTATTACCCTTTACTTGGCACCAGGTGATTATCATCGTATTCATGCACCTCTAGAAGGTTCTATTGTAAGAGCTCAATATATCCCTGGTAGTTTATTCAGTGTCAATGAACTAGCGCAAAAAAACATTCCTTCTCTTTACTTGAGAAATGAAAGGGCTTGGATAGAGATTAAAAATAAAAATTTTTCATATACTTTAGTATTTGTTGGAGCTTCTATAGTGAGTGGAATAATTCCATACTGGTACAATTCTATAACTGTAAGCCACAACGAGATTATAAAGACTTGGAAAACAGGACCTAGTGCAAGAAATAGCAATATAATCCAAGCCCAATATTTAGCTCATTTTTCTATGGGTTCAACAGTTATAATATTATTACCTATACAACTTGATAACGATAAACTTAAAAATATGCAAGATAAAAAAACTAGATTTGGCGAGGTTTTATTTGAACTTAACTAAACAGCTTATTATTAATATAGGAGAACACTTTGGTCTTACTTTCAACAAGTGACTTTAAACCTGGGCTCAAAATAATTATAGACAATGCTCCTTGCTCTATTATTGAAGATGAATTTGTTAAGCCTGGAAAGGGCCAAGCTTTCAGTAAAATTAAATTTCGCAACCTCCTGACTGGAAGAGTAGGCGAAAAAACCTGTAAAGTAGGTGAATCATTGAAATCTGCAGATGTATCTGAATCTAACATGCAATACTTATATAATGATGGAAATGAATGGTTTTTCATGAACACGTCGACCTTTGATCAAGTAGCACTTTCCAAAGAAATAGTAAAAACAACCTCTGATTGGTTAACAGAAGAAGATATATATAAATTAACATTTTGGAATGGCAATCCTATTATGATACAAGCCCCTAATTTTGTTGATCTGGAGGTAATTGAAACCGAACCTGGTATAAAAGGTGATACTGTTCAAGGAGGAACTAAATCAGCAACACTCTCAACAGGAGTAATAGTTAAAGTTCCTCTTTTTATCTCAAAAGAAGAGAAAATAACTATAGATACCAGAACTGGAGAATATCAAGGTAGAAGTAAATAACAAGATTTACATGAAAAAAGAACTCTCAGATTTTGTCGCTCTATCTCTTAAAGAAATCCAAGAGATTAATAATATTGAAGATTTAGTTTCCAAGATAGAGGTCAGTGAAACTAAAAATAAAGCTCATGGAGATTATTCAACAAATATAGCTTTGATTCTTTCAAAAGAATTAAAAAAACCTCCTCTTGAAATTGCGCAACTTATAATTAACTCCTCTTCTGCAGTTTCATGGATAAAAAAGTCTGAAGTAGCAGGACCTGGGTTTATTAACTTTTTTATATCTCCAGATTCTCATCTTGAAATTATTTCTAAAATTCTCAATAAAAAAGAGAAATTTGGAATCATACAATCAACTAAGAACTCGCCAAAAGTACTAATAGAATATGTTTCAAGTAATCCAACAGGACCTCTTCATGTAGGCCATGGAAGAGGGGCTGCTTTTGGTTCTTCTATAGCGAAACTACTAAAATCAACAGGTTTTATAGTAGAAGAAGAATACTATGTAAATGATTATGGAAGACAAATGGATATCCTAACATCAAGTGTCTTCATAAGATATTTAGAAAGTTATGATCCGAAAGTAAACCTTCCAAATAATTGTTACCAAGGAGCATATATCAAAGATATATCACAGAGCCTTGATAAGCCCCTAGTATCACCTTTTAATTCTGAACCTGACGTATATGCCTCGAATAAAATATATAAAAGCATAAATAATTGTAAAAATGACAAGGGATTAGACAACTTAATCTTGCTCATGAAATCTTTAAAATCAGATAAAGATCTTTATCCCAATTTTCATGATATAAAAAAGGCCTCATTAGATTACATATTAAATAGCATTAAAGTAGATCTTCATTCTTTTGGGGTAAAACATAACAATTGGTTCTTTGAATCTAATTTATACAAACCTAATAATAATTCTGTGGATCTTGTAATCAAAGAGCTTAAAGAAAAAGGGATGACTTATGATGATAAAGGCGCTACTTGGTTTAAGTCAACAAATTTTGGAGATGATAAAGATAGGGTAATTGTTAGAGAGAATAAAGAAAAAACTTATTTTGCTTCCGATATAGCCTACCATCTTAATAAGTATAATAGGGGCTTTGATAGAATAATAAATATATGGGGTTCCGATCATCATGGATACCTTCCAAGAGTTACTTCTGCAATGGCAGCCTTAAATAAAGATCAAGATAAACTACAAATTATATTTGTGCAGTTTGCAAATCTAGTAAGAAATAATAAGAAAGTTTCAATGTCAACAAGAGGCGGGGATTTTGTTAGTTTAAAAGAACTCATAGAAGAAGTTTCAGCAGATGCTGCTAGGTTTTTTTACATAATGCGAAAATCAGATCAGCACTTAGATTTTGATTTAGATTTAGCTAAAGAACAAAGCAAAGATAACCCTCTATTTTATATCCAATATGCTCATGCCAGAATATGCAGCATTCTAAAAGATAGCTCGTCAGAATTTAATCTGACTAAATCTCTCAAGGAACATAATTACTTAACTTTATTAAAGTCTCCTCTAGAGATAGAGCTATCTAAACTTTTAAATTTGTACCCCGAAATTATAAGAAATGCATCTAACAAGTTTGAGCCTCATTTAATTTGCTACTTTCTTAAAGATCTTGCCTCGAAGTTTCATTCATACTATAACAGCGAGAGAATACTCATAGAAAATAAAGAATTACAATCAGCAAGACTACTCTTGATAGCTGCCATAAAACAGGTTATATCTAATGGTTTAGATATTATAGGTGTAAGCGCCCCTGAATCTATGTAGAGATATGAGTAAAAATTCTATTAAAGAAAACATTAAGAATTTAAAAAAGAATATTGACCAAATTTGCATAGATTATGGAAAAAATCCAGAAGAGATAAAAATCATAGGTGCAAGCAAATCTAAATCTGCCAATGAAATATCAACAGCTTTAGAATGCGGCATAACTGATTTCGGAGAAAATTACTTACAAGAAGCTCAGCCTAAAATACAAAAACTTAGTAATGAAAATATTGTTTGGCATTTCATTGGCTCTATTCAAAAAAGAAAATGTCGAGAAATAGCATTAAAATTTGATTGGGTTCACACAGTAGATAGAATTGAAGTTGCTGAAAAATTGAATGAACATAGGGAAGCGTTGCGGGGTAAACTAAATATCTGTATTCAAATTAATTTAGATGAAGAAGAAACTAAATCTGGAATTAATCTTAGTAACTTGGAAAGCTTTTCTGATAAATTGTTATCTTTAGAGAATCTTAGAATCAGGGGACTTATGGCTCTACCTAAACAAACAAATAGTATTTCAAAGCAAAAAAATGGTTTTTCTAAGCTCTCTAATGCTTTAAATAAACTAAGATCTGTTTTCCCTCAAGCTAAAGAGCTATCCATGGGTATGTCTAATGATTACCTAGCTGCGATTGCTGAAGGATCTACAATCATAAGAATTGGAACAAATATTTTTGGTAAAAGAAAATGACTAATAATATCATCGGATTTATAGGGGCTGGTAATATGGCCAGCGCTCTTATCTCAGGACTTATAAATAGTGGTCACAATCCTCGTGATCTAATGGCTAGCTCTCCCGAGGATGATCATCTAGACTCAATGAAGAAATCATTTAATATTGCAGTAACTAAAGAAAACGGTGAAATATTCAATAAATGTAATACTATTATTTTTGCTGTTAAACCTAATATATTAGAAGGGGTTTTACAAAAATATTCTAACCAAATTTCATTTACAAACCATCTACTTATCTCTATTGCAGCAGGCGTTCTAATAAAAAAAATAGAGTTATCTCTTAATAAAAATCAACGAATAATTCGGGCAATGCCAAATACTCCGGCGAGCATAAAATCTGCTGTTACAGCTCTATGTAAAAATACAAATGCAAATAAAGATGATAAATCTCTAGCAGAAAATATATTTAGTTCTGTGGGCACTACTTGTTGGTTAGATGAAAACTCCATGGACCTATATACAGCACTTATAGGGTCTGGCCCAGCCTATATATTTTATATAATAGAATCATTATTAGCTACTTCTGCAGAATTGGGTTTTGACAAAACTACAACAAAAAGAATACTTGCTGACATGATCATTGGATCAGCTAAACTAGCAAAACAAAGTAAAGATTCGCCCGAAATATTAAGAGAGAAAGTTACTTCGCCCGGCGGTGTTACACAAAGAGCTTTAGAAATTTTTGAAGAAAATAATATTAAAAAATCGATTATTCTTGCTATCACAGAAGCAAAAAAAAGATCTAAAGAACTTGGAAATTAATCTATGCCTGAAGCAACAATATATTTGATAAAAGCTCTAGGTGACTTGCTTACCTTAGCTATCTTATTTAACTTCTTATTTAGGCTATTTAAAGTTGATTATTACAATCCAATAGTTCAAGGTATAGTAAGAACAGTAGACTTACCTATAAATTTTATAAGAGGCTTCTTAAGGCCAATATTTAACTTTGATATTGCAAGCATTTTTCTCGCAATATTAATTCAGACTTTGTGTCTATATTTAGTTGTCATATCTGGTGCGTTAAATGCTAATTTTTTTATACTCCTTTATTGGTCATTTTATGGCGTCTTACTTCTATTAATTAAAATACTTTTTTATAGCATGTTTGCAGGAATAATCTTGGGCTGGATTTCCTCACAGAATAACCATCCAGCTGTAAGGTTAGTTTTCCAACTATCAGAGCCTCTATTTATACCATTTAGAAAGATTTTACCTCCTATGGGTGGTCTAGATTTTTCTCCAATATTAGCTTTCATTGCATTAAACTTCTTAGAAGCTATCATCAGGAACTTAGCTTCACAATCAGGTGTTCCATACGGAACTTTAATGGGCTTTTAGCATAGAAAGACAAGATAGATTATAATATTCTAGCGCTGATTTGTTAAAGATTGCGGGCGCTGAAAAAAATACAGCTAAAATCACATTAACCTGTTAAGTGAAAGCTGACAGGTTTTTTTGTATTTAAACAAATTTAATTATGGAAATTGGAAAAGTAGAACCTAAAAAAATCTCGTTTAAAGAGAGTTTAAACCTAGAGTGCGGAAGAGTCTTAACATCATTTGAAATGATATATGAGACCTATGGGAAGTTAAACACTAAAAAAGACAATGCCATTTTAATATGCCATGCTTTAAGTGGTAATCACCATGCAGCTGGTCTAAATAAAGCAGATAGACCAGGTTGGTGGAATTCTCTTATTGGTCCAGAAAAAGCTATTGATACAAATAAGTTTTTTATAGTCTCCCCTAATAATCTAGGCGGGTGTCACGGAACCACAGGCCCTGCATCTCTTAACCCTGAAACAAACAAACCTTTTGGCCCTGACTTTCCAGTAATAACAGTTTTAGATTGGGTTAATTCACAATTAAAACTTGCTGATTATTTGGGAATAGACTCATGGCACGCTGTTGTGGGAGGCAGTTTAGGTGGAATGCAAGCCTTACAGTGGAGCATAACCTACCCTCAAAGAATTAAGAAAGCTGCCGTAATTGCAGCTGCCCCTAAACTGAGCGCCCAAAATATTGCTTTTAATGAGGTAGCGAGACAAGCCATTATTTCAGATCCAGATTTTCAAGAAGGTCGTTATTTAGAGAAAAAATTATCACCAAAGAAGGGGCTCGGTTTGGCTAGGATGGTAGGTCACATAACTTACTTATCTGATGAAGCCATGAGAAATAAATTTGGAAGGGAGTTAAGAGAAGGTAAATTAAATTTTGGATTCAAAGTAGATTTTCAAGTCGAGAGCTATTTGAGGCATCAAGGCGATGTTTTTTCGGATAATTTTGATGCAAATACTTATCTTCTAATGACTAAGCTACTAGATTATTTTGATCCTGCTCTTAGCAACGAAGGAGATCTTGTTAAAACTTTTGAGCCTATAACATCCCAAATACTAGTAGTGTCTTTTACAACTGACTGGAGGTTCTCTCCAAAAAGATCAAAAGAAATAGTTGACGCATTACTAGCTTCAAAAAAACAAGTGAGTTACCTTGAAGTAAATTCCTCTCATGGTCATGATTCTTTTTTATTTCCAGAAGATAGATACACGAGAGCCCTTAATGCTTTTCTAATTAACTAAAATGAATAATCTAAATTTTATAAATAAATGGATTAGCCCAAATAGCTCTGTGCTAGATTTGGGATGCGGTCAAGGAAACCTATTAGAAAAATTAACTAGTTCTCTTGAAATAAAAGGTTATGGGATAGAAATTGGCAATCAGAATATAGAGCTATGCTTAGAAAAAGGCTTAAATATTATTGAACAAGACATAGATGAAGGATTAGAAAATATAGGCACAAAAAGTTTTGATACTGTGATTCTTAGTGAAACTATTCATGTTTTAAAGAAGCCAGATCAAGCATTAAAGGAAATCACACGAATAGGAAAAAATAGTATTGTAACCATTCCAAATTTTGCTCACTGGAGTAGCCGCATTTCTCTTCTAACTAAAGGAAGAATGCCTCTTTCTGATTCCCATCCAAACTCTTGGTATGAATCTGAGAATCTTCACTTATGTACTTTAAAGGATTTTGAAGACCTCTGTAACACTTTAAATATAAAAATCTTAGATAGAATATTAATTTCTTCATTAAATCGAAACTCAGCTTACCTTAATCTTCTTCCGAATCTTTTGTCTTATTACGCAATGTACAAATTATCAGACTGATTAATGTGAGAAAAAAAATATATTTAGCTACTGAGAATAAACATAAAGTTCACGAGTTCTCAAATTTATTGAAGCAAAAAAATATTCGGTTCTATGAACCACCTTTATCTGCCTTTCCATTCCCTGAAGAAATAGGTAAAACTTTCAAAGAAAATGCCATATTAAAAACTAACCATATTGTTGAAAAATGTGGCCTACCTAGTCTTGCTGACGATTCTGGCTTAGAAGTAAACTGTCTTAATGGTGAACCTGGAATTTTTTCGTCAAGATATTCAAAATCAGGGGCATCAAAAGACAATATAAAAAAACTACTTTCTAATCTTGCTGGTGTACAAAAAGCAGATAGAAAAGCAAAATTTACATGCTGCCTAGCTTATAATAAAGCTGATGGAAGCAAACCTTTAGTCTTTGAAAGTTCCATTAAAGGTGAAATTACTGAAAACTTTTCAGGTAAATATGGGTTTGGATACGACCCTATCTTCTTAGTACCTGAATTAGGACTTACTTTTGCAGAAATAACTGAAAATGAAAAAAATAGAATAAGTCATAGGGCAAAAGCCTTTAATCTTTTTTTAAAAGAAGTGAAATATTTAAATCTTCTGGAAGATAATAAAAGATGATTTTCTTCCACTCAATCTAGCTTTTCTATCAAAGTTTGTTTCTGGTAAATAATTAATATTTTTTGGAATGTCTGATAAGAAGGACCTTTTCCAGCTTTTATTCTTATTGAATAAAGTTAAAATATCTAATTTATAGTTTTCCCAATCTGTCTTACAAACAAAAAAACCTTCTTTTTCAATAACTCTCTCCAAAAGATTAATGAAATCTTCCTTTATCAGCCTTCTTTTATTGTGCTTTCTTTTGGGCCAAGGATCGGGGAAAAAAAGAAAAACTGCTTCAAATTGATTTTTAACTTTTAAACCATTTAAAATAACTTCAGCATCTTCTTGAATGATTTTAATATTTGTAATATTTAGCTTGTTTGCTTTATAAATTAAAGCTCCAATGCCTGGCTTATGAACCTCTATTCCTAGAATATTTTTTTCTGGATTATTTTGAGCTAAAGCAATAAGTGTTTCGCCCGCACCAAACCCAATATCTAAAATTATCTTGGCTTTTCTAGCAAAAATTAAATCTAGTTTCCATTCGCTTTGGCTTGGAACTATATACTTATCTCCATGAGAATTTATAGCTTTATCTTGGCCTTTTGTGACCCTGCCATGCAAAACGAAACTTCTTAATCTATTTTTCAAAAAGCTAATTACTTAATCGATAACTCCTTCAATAGGCGAAGAAGCAGAGCCATAAATTTTCCTTGGAATTCTGCCTGCTAAAAAGGCTTCTCTACCAGACTCTATGGCTTTCTTCATAGCGCTAGCCATTAAAACCGGGTTCTTAGCTAATGCAATTGCAGTATTCATTAGTACCCCAGCACAGCCCAACTCCATGGCTATAGATGCATCTGACGCTGTTCCAACACCAGCATCAATTATTACTGGTACCTTTGCCTCTTCTAAAATGATCCTTATATTATATGGATTTATTATACCCAAGCCAGATCCTATGGGTGAAGCTAATGGCATTATTGCTATGCAACCTATCTCCTCTAATTTTTTTGCCTGTATTGGATCATCCGTACAATAAACCATGACATTAAATCCATCTTGGACTAAAAGTTTTGCTGCTTTCAGTGTTTCTGGCATGTCAGGATATAAGGTCTTTTCATTACCTAAAACCTCTAATTTTACTAAATCATGTCCTTCTAGTATTTCCCTGGCAAGCTTACATGTCCTTACTGCATCATCAGCTGTATAACAGCCTGCTGTATTAGGAAGGATAGTAAATCTTTCAGGGGATAAATAATCTAATATATTAGGAGAATTTGCATCCTGACCTATATTGGTTCTTCTAATGGCTACTGTGACTATTTCAGCTCCACTAGCATCAATTGCTTTGACTGTTTCTTCAAAATCTTTATATTTTCCAGTCCCGACTAGTAACCTTGAATTATAATTTTTACCTGCTATTTCTAAAGATGACATCAACCTCCCCCAATAGCTTTAACGATCTCTAAAATATCTCCCTCTTGTAAAACCTTTGCTAATATTTCTGACCTAGGAATAACTTCTCCATTAATTTCTATAGCTAACCTTGCTGGAGTTATATTTAATAGCTCTAATAATATTTCTATAGTTGAATCTTCTTCAATCTTTAATTTATCTCCATTTACCGTTATAGAAATCATATTTCTTGTACTAAAAAAATAGAATCATTTATAGAAAAGAACTAAAGAATTGCCCTAACTTTCTCCATGGCACTTTGCTCTATCTGCCTTACTCTTTCTGCAGAAATTTTATATTTATCTGCTAGCTCATGAAGAGTTAATTTTTCATCACTTAACCATCTATCGTTGATGATTTCTCTACTTCTTGTGTCAAGCTTTCTTAAAGCTTGATGAAGGCTTTCTTTATTTATTGAAGACATATCCTGATCTTGTACTATCTCAAGAGGATTAGCATCCTTATCTTCTAGATAATTTGATGGAGAATAAGAAGCTCTCTCATCATTATCTTCTGAAGAAGGGTCAAAAGGGATATCTAAACCGCTCAGCCTTTTTTCCATCTCACTTACCTCAGCAGGTGTAACTCCCAAATCTCTCGAAATAACCTCTATCTCTTCTTCGGATAACCATCCCAACTTTTTTGTCTTACTTCTTAAGTTAAAGAATAATTTTCTTTGGGCTTTTGTAGTGGCTATTTTCACAATTTTCCAATTTTTTAAAACATATTCATGTATCTCGGCTTTAATCCAATAGACAGCAAAAGATACTAACCTTACACCTACTTCTGGATTAAAACGTTTTACAGCCTTCATGAGTCCAATATTTCCTTCTTGTATGAGATCAGCCTCAGATAAACCATATCCTGAATATGACTTAGCTACATGAACGACAAATCTTAAGTGAGCTAATACAAGTTTTCTTGCTGAGTCTAAATTACCATTATAATAGTAGTCTTCTGCTAGCTGCATTTCCTCTTCCTTGCTTAATATACCTATGCCATGAACTGAGTTAATATAGCCCTGTAGGTCTTTTCCTGGAGAAGTTACTTCCATTGATTGCAATGAAGTATTTTCTTCCTTTTTCACATTTAATTTTATTTTCTTGACCATTTCGAAAGCCATTCTACATTTTTAGAGATAATTTTGCCAAATCTAAGCTAATTTCAGTTTAGTTAAAGAGATTTCTTTACTGCCTAAGGGTGCTAGCCCACTCTTTATTTACATCCCCAATAGCTAAAAAATCTGGATTTTTTCTTGTATGGTCGCAAAGATAATCTAATTGATGCCCTTCTAGATCTATTACACTGCCTCCTGCAGATTCGAGAACTGCTTGCCCTGCAGCAATATCCCACTGAAATGTAGGACCTAATCTAGGGTATATATCAGCTGAACCTTCCGCTACTCTACAAAGTTTTAAAGAGCTTCCGGCTCTATGTAATTCTACCTTTTTAAAATTTCTTCCTACCATCCTAATGAATCCTGTCTCTTTAAGGCTTTGATGACTTCTACTAACAATGATTCTACATAAGTCTTTAGAGATCTGATCTGTGATTATTGGGATTTTAATCCCATCCTTAAGCTTAAAAGCTCCCTCTCCTGATATGCCTAAATAAATATCATTTAAAGCGGGCGCTTGAACAAGCCCTAAAACTGGGGTTTTATTATGAATCAAAGCAATATTTACTGTAAATTCACCATTTCTATTTATAAACTCTTTGGTGCCATCTAAAGGATCAACTAACCAAAAAGTACCTATTGAAGAATCAACTTCAGTTTTCTGTTCTTCAGATAAAATAGGAATATTTAATTCTATGTCTGTTAAACCTTGACAAATAATTGAATTAGACTGTAAATCAGCTTCCGTGACAGGAGAACCATCCTCTTTATTTACTATATTTATATCTTCCTTATCATAAATACTCATAATAGCCTTAGAAGCCAAAGAAGATATCTCCAGAATTTTTTGAGATAGTTTTTCTAAATCCATATTCATCTTAAATAAATTATCTTACAATAATCCTCCCATAAAAAGGATTTATAAAGATAATATGAATGACAAAGAAAAAACCATAGAGAACTTAGATGAAATTTCAAAAGGTCTTAACTTATTAAGCAGGGATAGAAAAGTAGTACTTTCACACCATAAAGCCTTTGATTTGGTAGATGATTTAAAAAATAGAATGGATCAAGTCAAGCAAGCCTTGAAAGATTCCTAAAACTGAGAAGGAAGAATGAAATATACATGCTTTACATATGAGATTGAAAATAATATTGCCCATATAAAAATGTGCAGGCCTGATGAGTTTAACTCTATGAACAAAGCTTTTTGGTCTGAACTTCCTTCCTTAATAGAAAAAATATCTGATGAAGCTAGCGCAAGGGTTATCGTTCTCTCTTCACTAGGAAAGCACTTTTGTGCTGGAATGGATTTAGCAAACTTTGGGCCAATAAATGAAAAACCAAAGGCTCATTTGGGCATGAGAAAGGAATCAGGTTATAGAGTAACCCTAGACCTTCAGCATAGTATTTCATGCATAGAAAATGCAAGAATTCCAGTGATAGCTGCTATCCAAGGCGCCTGTGTAGGGGGTGGCGTAGATCTAGCAACAGCAACTGATTTAAGGTTCTGTACTAAAGATGCATTTTTCTGTATTCAAGAAATAAATATTGGAATGGCTGCAGATGTTGGTACGCTCCAAAGACTGCCTAGACTGATACCTGAAGGCGTTGTGAGAGAATTGGCATACACGGGTAGAAGATTTTTACCTGAAGAGGCAATGAAGTATGGTCTTGTTAACAATGTCTATGACTCACAAGAAGAAATGATAGAAGCAGTAATGGATATTGCTCGAGAAATAGCATCTAAAGGGCCATTAGCAATTACTTCAACCAAAGAAATATTAAATTTTAGTAGAGATCACTCGATCGAAGAATCTTTAAATTATGTTGCCCTTTGGAATACAGCAATGGGTATAAATGATGAAATGTCAGTTGCTTTCAAAGCCAAAGCTAGAAAAGAAGAAGCTGAATTTGAGAACCTTCTACCAAGAAAGAAATATCTAGACGGAGAGTTTAACGGTTAAGGTTTTTTCTAAAAAAAACAGGGTAAAGATCTGTAGACTCTTTTTTGTTGTATTTATATTTAGATACATCAAAGCTCTGCAAGTCTTTAGGGTCATCTATTTTATTATCAATAATGAAACGTGCCATCATGCCTCGTGCCTTCTTGGCAAAGAAACTAATTATCTTATATTCCCCATTTTTATAATCTTTGAAGATAGGGCTTATAACTTGACCTGATAAATTATTTTTATTTATAGAAGAGAAGTATTCGACAGAAGCTAAATTGATTAGGGTCTTGTTTTTCTGATTTTTAAGATCTCTATTTATTGATTCAGTAAGATCATTACCCCAAAATTCATATAAATTATTATTATCCTCCACTATTAATTTAGTGCCCATTTCTAATCTATACGGCGCAATTAAATCTAGTGGTTTTAATATCCCATAAAGCCCTGATAAAATTCTTAAATGATCTTGTGCAAACTTTATATCTTTCTTTTCTAGCGAAAGAGCATCTAGACCTAAATACACATCTCCTTTAAATGCAAAAAGAGCTTGTCTAGAACTATCGGAAGGTTTCTTGGGAATAGACCAGTTCATATTCCTTTCAAAATTTAGAAAAGCCAGCTTTTCACTAATTCCCATTAAATTTGATAATTTCTCAGGGTCTTTTGTGCGTAACTCTCTTATAAGTATTTTGGTTTTAGTAAGGTGAGATGAAACACTAAAGCTATCTGTTGGAAGATTACTTTCATAGTCTAAAGTTTTTGCTGGAGCAATGACTGTCAACATAGTTACAAACCTAAGACCAATTTTGCCATTATATTTCTTTGAACCTCATTAGAGCCTGCGTAAATACTAGCTTTTCTATAATTAAAATATCTTGGTGCTGAAGTATTAGCAAATTCGCTCCCTATAGGTTCTTCATTATGTCCAGGATTAGGTCCGGGGTTATTGAAGGGTATTGCATAATATTCAACCAGCTCCATGGCTAGTTCTGTTATAGCTTGTCCTATTTCCGTTCCTCTTGTTTTTAAAAGAGAAGATTCAGGTCCAACATTTTCACCGGTAGAAATACTTCCCAGAATCCTTAATTCAGTTGCCTCCATAGCAGCTATTTGAACTTCCAGCTCAGATATTTTCTTTATATAGTGCAAGTCTTTAAATGGGCCTGCAGAATCGTCACGTGTAAGCATTATATTTTTTACCTTTCTCAACTGTGAAGAAAGTTCTGCAGAATATCCATTGCCTCTTTCAAATTCCAATAAATATTTAGCGTAAGTCCAGCCCTTGCCTTCTTCTCCAATCAAATTATCCTTAGGTACCTTTACATTTTCAAAAAAAACAGTGTTAACTTCGTGATACCCTATTGGTGTATCATCTAGAGTATTAATAGGTTGCACCTCTATACCTGGTGACTTCATATCTATCAATAAAAAAGATATCCCCTTTTGCGGGATTTCTTCCTTAGAAGTTCTAACTAAACAGAAAATCATGTCTGCATATTGAGCCATTGTTGTCCAAGTTTTAGCTCCATTCACTAGATAATGATCTCCTTTGTCCTCTGCTTTAGTATTTAAAGATGCTAAATCTGATCCAGATCCTGGTTCTGAGTATCCTTGGCACCACCATACTTTAGAAGCCAAAATGTCTGGTAAATATTTTTCTTTTTGCTCTTGATTGCCAAAGGCCATAATGACAGGAGCTACCATTTTTTCTCCGAAAGCTACTACTGACGGAGCATTTGCAGACGCCATTTCTTTATTAAAGAGATATTTTTGAGAAGGTCCAAAAGAAGCTCCTCCAAACTCTGATGGCCAATTTACACCTGCCCAACCTTTTTTATATAAAGCTTGCTGCCATTTCATATGATCTTCTTTTATCAAATGGCCGTTAGGACTATTTACATAGGTCCTTTGCATTGATGTAGAATAGTTTTCTTTTATCCAAGAGCGGACTTCTTTTTGAAAATCTAGCTCTTCTTGTGTAAATTTTAAATCCATAGATTAATTATAATGAAGAATGAGGATAACAACAAAGGAGAATATATTTGTATAGCCTAACTGTTGTTATAGATAAAATCTCTGAGCTAACTGGAAAAATTTCTTCCTGGTTTGTACTTCTTATGGTTCTAATTACCTGCCTCGTAGTTATCATGAGATATGTACTAGGATTAGGTTCCATTTTTCTTCAAGATATTGTGCTATATCTCCACGCATCATTATTTCTATTAGGAGCTTCTTTTGCGTTTAAAAGAGACTCTCACGTAAGAGTAGATATTTTCTATAGGAATTTATCTAACAAAAAGAAGTCGGTTATTAATCTAGTTGGAAATCTAGCCTTACTACAACCATTGTGTCTGGTTATATTCCTATATTCTTGGGGCTTTGTTGAATTTTCTTGGCAAATCATGGAATCATCTCCTGAACCTGATGGCTTGCCCTTTGTTTACCTACAAAAAACTCTTTTACTTTTGATGAGCTTTTTTTTATGGATACAAAGCATCTCAGAAATACTTAAATCGTTAATATTATTAAGAGATGATTGAGTTTATTCCTTTAATCATGTTTGGTGTCATATGCTTGGTTTTATTAGCAGGATTTCCAGTTGCCTTTTCTTTGGGAGGTACTGCAATAATATTTGCTGGCATTGGAGTTCTGACTAATACTTTTGATGCTTCGTTATTAGGAACTATTCCTAACAGGATCTATGGAGATATGACCAATACAACCCTTGTAGCTGTACCTTTGTTTGTCTTTATGGGTGTGCTTCTTGAGAAATCTAATTTAGCCGAAGACCTTCTAGTAAATATGGCAAATCTTTTAGGTGGGTTTAATGGCAGCTTAGCAATATCAGTAATAATAGTAGGAGCAATGATTGCTGCTAGTACAGGAATAGTAGGTGCCACTGTCATAGCTATGGGGTTAATTTCACTTCCTATCATGTTACAAAGAGGTTATGACCAAAGCCTCGCAACAGGAACTATATGTGCAACAGGAACTTTGGGACAAATCATCCCTCCCTCTATAGCTTTGGTAATACTCGGAGATGTCTTATCAGGTGCATATCAGCAATCTCAATTAAGTATAGGAAACTTTTCAGCCAGAACTATTTCAGTTGGAGACTTATTTATGGGAGCTATAGTTCCAGGAGCCATTCTTGTTTTATTTTATGCTCTTTATGTATTAATAAAAGCACATTTCTCTCCTAATAGTGCGCCAGCCCATGAAAGTACAATTAATGAAGGTCGCCTTAAAGTAATATTAACTACCCTTTTACCTCCGTTAGCTTTAATAACTATGGTTCTTGGCTCTATATTGATAGGTATTGCTACCCCTACAGAAGCTTCAGGAGTTGGAGCTTTAGGTGCATTGTTTCTATCTTATTTACGCAATTCGTTGAATTATAAAAATTTAACAGACGCTGTTGAAACCACTTCAGAAATAACTGCCATGGTTTTTATGATTTTGATTGGTTCTTCCATTTTTTCATTAGTCTTTAGAGGATTTGGAGGAGACGATTTAGTAGCTAATATTTTTAGTCAAATGCCTGGCGGTATTTTTGGTGCCGTATTAATCGTTATGATTATAATCTTCTTGCTAGGCTTCATATTAGATTTTATACAGATTACTTTCGTAGTAGTTCCTATAGTAGGTCCTGTTCTGCTTGCTATGGGCGTTGATCCTATCTGGCTTGGTATCATGATAGCGATTAATCTACAAACTTCTTTTTTGACACCTCCTTTTGGATTTGCCCTCTTTTATCTTAGGAGTGTAGCTCCTGATATAGTATCAACAATTGCTATATATAAAGGGGTTATACCATTTATTTTTATACAAATTCTTTTACTTGTAATGCTATCTGTTTTCCCTGAGCTTATAACAACATTACCGAGACTTGTATATGGATCTTAATCTTATTTATCAATTAAATAAGCTACTTTATCAGCCCTATAAGAAGATCTAACTAAAGGGCCTGCGGCAACTTCAGAGAACCCCTTTGAAAGAGCTAAATCTTTATAGTCTACAAATTCTTCTGGGTCAACCCATCTGAAGACAGGCAAATGATTCATAGTGGGACGTAAATATTGACCTAAAGTTAGAATATCAACTCCCGCCTCTAAAACATCATCCATGGCCGATTCTATCTCTATATCTGTCTCTCCTAAACCTAGCATAAGACTTGTTTTTGTTAAAATATTTTTATTAATTTTTTTAGCTAAGGATAATACTTGCAGGGTTTGTTCGTAGCCTGCCCGTGGATCACGAACTATATGTGTTAATCGCCGAACTGTCTCTAGGTTCTGTGCAAAAACATCTACTCCTGAGTTAACAAGCGTAGCTATAGAACTTTCTATACCACAAAAGTCTGGAACTAGCGCCTCTACTATGACCTTTGGACACTCTCTTCTTACTATTTCTATAGTTTTAGCATAATGACTCGCTCCTCCGTCCTCCAAATCATCTCTATTAACTGACGTAAGAACTGCATATGTTAAATTCATTAGTTTAATTGATTTAGCTACATTCTTAGGTTCTTCTAAATCTAATTTTTTATTAGGGTTGCCGGTGTCAACCGCACAAAATTTACAGGCTCTTGTGCACACAGAGCCCATCAGCATAAATGTTGCTGTTCCATGGCTCCAGCATTCCGATATATTCGGACACATTGCCTCTTCGCAAACCGTATGAAGTCTATGGTTCTTCACCACCTCTTTTGTAGAAGAAAACTTTTTAGAATTAGAGATAGATACTCTTAGCCATTTAGGCTTTCTTGGTGAATCTATCAAAGAATTTTTATTAGGCTTTATGCCATTCCTAATAGCAATAGTTCCGTCTTCTTTAATAGTTTTTGTAGGAATCAAAAAATTAGCTTCCCTCATGTTGCTTCTGATAACAAATTATTCTTAATATATTGAAGAATTACCTCTTTTACTTCATTCAAAGAAGCGTCACAATAATCTTTCATATGAGTTACCTCCAAATCTCTGTATCCGCAAGTATTTATTCTCTTAAATGGTGCTAAATCCATATCTACATTCAGGCTTATTCCATGATAGCTATACCCTCTCTTAATCTTCAAACCTATAGAGGCAATTTTCTTTCCATCAACATACACCCCGGGTTTTCCTTCCTGTCTTTGTGAAGAAATATTAAATTTAGACAAAACATCTATTAGTAATTGTTCTAATTTATGAGTTAGAGTCTTCGGCCCCCAACCAAGCCTTCTAACATTAAAAATAAAATAAACTACAAGTTGGCCTGGCCCATGATAGGTGACTTGTCCGCCCCTATCTGATCTCATTACAGGTATATCTCCAGAGTCTAATATGTTTTCTTCAGTAGCTCCTAAACCTAATGTGTATATTGGTCTATGCTCAAGAAACCAAACTTCGTCTTCATCATTCTTGTTTCTAGAGAGCACGTAATTAATCATTGAAGCCCACACCTCCCCATAATCACTCAGCCCTATGTCTTTAAAAATATAACTTATCAATCTATGTCTCTTGCTTCTATATATGCTTTTTCTGAAATATTGTGATAATTCACTACATCTTCCTTAAAATTACTATAAGAATCATAAACCTTTCTTGCCATATCATCCTTAGCTACAAACTCCTTCATCACTTCATCAGAAACTTTTTTCAACTCTCTCAAAACATCATTAGGTAGTTTCCTTAAACTAACACCGTGCTTTTCAACCAATTCAATTAAGGCATTATTATTTCTTGCTGTGTATTCATCCAACATTTCTTGATTAACTGCTCTTGATGCATATTTCATCATTGCTCTTAAGTCGTCTGGCAAAGATTCCAAGGCATCCTTATTGACAATTATTTCTAGAGTAGAGCCTGGTTCGTGCCATCCTGGATAATAATAGTATTTAGCTACCTGATGAAAACCAAATGTTAAATCATTATAGGGGCCCACCCACTCAGCTGCATCTATAACTCCCTGTTGTAAAGAAAGAAAGATTTCATTTCCAGCTAATTGAACAGTTTCAGCACCAAGCCTAGTGAATACCTCTCCAGCTAAACCGGGTATACGCATTTTAATTCCCTTTATATCTTCAATTGAATTAATTTCTTTATTGAACCAACCCGCCATTTGTACTCCAGTATTTCCTCCGGCTAAAGGCACTAAATTAAAAGGTTCGTAAGCCTCTTCCCAGAGCTCCAAGCCGCCTCCATGATGTAACCATCCATTCATTTCTTGTGCTGTTAGTCCAAATGGAACTGCCGTAAAAAATTGGGACGACTTGACTTTGCCAGTCCAATAGTAAGAAGCGCCATGACCTAACTCTACATTACCCTGTGAAACTGCATCAAAAACCCCCATAGCAGGAACTAATTCACCAGCGCCATATACTTTAATTATTAAACGCCCATTACTCATCTCTTTTACATATTGAGATAAATTTTCTGCTGCCATTCCTAAGCCAGGAAAATTCTTAGGCCATGTAGTGACCATGTTCCATTTATAAACCTTCTCTTTATCAACGACTGGATCAACATCTTTTGAATCTTGGGTTTTATTACAGCCATAAAGAGCCAAAAGAGAAACTAAACACAAAATAATTTTTTTCATGAGCCTATTTTAATTTAATGAGCCATTAATATACAGGGGACAAATTTGCGAACTCTATCATTAACCATTTACTTGAACCTGAACCAAACTTAACCTGCACCCTTGCGTTTGCACCTTGTCCTTCATAATTAAGAATAATTCCTTCTCCAAATTTAGCATGTATAACTTTTTGTCCTAAAGAAAAATCTGTTTCAGGAACTTTACCTTCTTGAAGATTCGATGAAAATTTCTGCCTCCTTGATATATTACCTCCAGTTCTAACTTCAACAGTAAGGTGAGCTGGAATTTCTCTCAAAAATCTTGAAGGTAGATTAAAAGTCTCAGATCCATAAAGATTTCTCATTTCTGCATGAATAAAATGCAACTTCTTCATTGACCTAGTTATTCCTACATAACACAGTCTTCTTTCCTCTTCCAACTGACCCGCTTCTTCTATAGACCTTTGATGAGGAAATAAACCTTCCTCAAACCCAGTTATAAAAACTAATGGAAATTCTAAACCTTTTGAAGAATGCAAAGTCATTAACTGTATTGCTGATTCATGTTCAGAAGCCTGGGTTTCTCCTGCGTCCAAAGCCGCATGATCTATAAATAGTCGCAAAATAGACTCTCCCTCTTCATTATCAATTGGAGAAATTTCAAACTCTCCTGCTGCAGAAACTAATTCCTCTAAATTATCAACTCTAGTTCTACCTTTTTCTCCAGGTTCCTTTTTATGAAATTCAATTAAACCACTCATTTGTATAATGTGATCAACTAAATTTCTTAAATTTAAATCTTTTATCTCAGATTGTAATGCTTCAATTGACGACAAAAATCCCTGGACGGATTGAAGTGCTCTAGATGTTAACAGATCAGAATTTATTAAATATTCTGCAGCTTTCCATAAGGACTGATCAAAGGATTTAGCTTGTTGCCTAATTATATCCATTGTCTTTGCCCCTATCCCTCTAGTTGGAGTATTTATGGCCCTTTCAAAAGCAGCATCATCTTCATTTCCTGAAGCCAAACGTAAATAAGACATGGCATTTTTAATTTCAGCTCTTTCATAAAATCTTAATCCTCCATATATTCTGTAAGGCAGTCCTTCCCTTAGAATAGCAGCCTCTAAAACTCTGGATTGTGCATTCGATCTATACAAAATTGCTGTTTCATCTAAACTTCCTCCATTAGAAATCCACTCTTGAATAGTTGATACCACATACTTTGCCTCATCCTCTTCGTTAAAAGCAGTATAGACAGAAATTGGCTCTCCTTCCTTTTCATTAGTCCATAGCTCTTTACCCATCCTAGTTGGATTATTTCTTATCACGTTATTTGCGGCGTCAAGAATGACCTGTGAAGATCTATAATTCTGCTCTAGCTTTATAGTTTCTGACTTCTTAAACTCTTTTGAAAATCTTGTTAAATTTTCGCTTTTTGCACCCCTCCAACCATAAACAGACTGATCATCATCTCCGACTGCAGTTATTTGGCCTTCCTCACCTTTGAGCAATTTAAGAAATTGATACTGTATTTCATTTGTATCCTGAAACTCATCTACTAATATATGTCTAAAATATTTCTGGTAGTGTGTAAGAATTGCTTTATTAGAACTAAATAAATTGAAGGTACTAAATAATAATTCACCAAAATCTACCAAACTCTCTCTTTTACAAACCTCTTCATACTCAGAATAAATACCTGCCATTTTTTCATTGAAATAGTCCTCATTAACATTTATTTCTGCTGGCCTTCTTACTTCATCTTTTTGCTTATTGATATACCACTGCACTTGTCTTGGAGGCCACTTATCTTCATCTACGCTCATGGATTTACAAACTCTTTTTATGACCCTAAACTGATCTTCACTATCTAGGATAGAAAAATCCTTTCTTAAACCTGCCTCTTCCCAATGTCTTCTTAAAAATCTGTGAGAAATACCATGAAAAGTGCCACACCAAAAATTACCTAAATTTAGGTCAGTTATCTCCTCTATTCTTCCTCTCATTTCTTTAGCGGCTTTATTAGTAAAAGTAACAGTTAAGATTGATTGAGGATTTACGTTAAGTATTTCAATTAACCAAGCAACTCTGTGTGCTATTACCCTAGTCTTACCTGAGCCAGCTCCAGCTAGTACTAATAAATTTTGACTTTCAGATGATACTGCCTTCCTTTGAGCTTCATTTAAGCTTTCAAAAATTTTAGATACATCCATATGAATATTTTATCTAACTTAGATCTGATTAGCTTAAATACTTAGTTTTTTATAAAAAATATTGTAAATACAAATATAAAAAACCAAAGCCTTAAATTAAATGTGAAAATTTCTACATTGAGTTATGATATTAAAAAAGGAAAATACTTATGACAGAAGCAAAAGAATTCTTTTCAACCTATTGCGATTTTGTAACTAAGGTTACTAGCGAACCCAGCCTTGATATTGAAGAACTAAAAAAATCTCTAGATGAGATTCAAAATAATTCTACTATTGATATTCCTAGACTACTAACAAGTGCCCTTGGGTTAGGAAGTGAAGGAGGAGAATTTGTTGAAATAGTCAAAAAGATGATTTTGCAAGGCAAACCCGCAGATCAAGATAATATTTTTCACATGAAAAGAGAACTGGGCGACATCATGTGGTACTGGGTTACAGCTTGCATGTCATTGGGGCTTGATCCTGTAGAAGTGATTTCTGAAAACCAAAAAAAACTTGAAGCTAGGTATGGAGAAGAATTTACTATTGGACAAAGCGAAATAAGAGCTAAAGGAGATCTTTAATCAACCTTAACAACTACCTTGCCAACATTGGTGCCCTCAAATAACTTTGAATATGCTGTTGCTAAATTCTCTAGACCCTCTGTGATTTCTATTGGTAATTTTAACATCCCTTTATTACTCCATTTCATCAAAATAGGATTAATCTCTTGTTCTCTATGGTAAAAATCTGGAGAAAAGAACCCCTCAAATCTTAATCTTTTCATAAGAATAAGGTCATAGTTATAAGGTCCCGGTAGACGTTCTGCAGAGCCATAATTTTCCATAAGACCACAAACTGCTATCACACCAAAATTTGCCATATTCTCTAAAACCGCATCTAAAGTTGCTCCTGCAACATTATCAAAATATACATTAACGCCCTCGGGGCAAAGAGATCTCAATTTTTGTGATATATCTTCTGTTTTATAGTTTATTGCACCATCAAAACCATAATCTTGACATATCAACTTACACTTCTCATCACTTCCTGCTGTTCCTATTACCTTACAACCAGATATTTTAGCTATCTGACCAGCCATTAAGCCTGTACAACCTGCAGCAGCAGATACAACGAATGTATCACCAGCCTTAACATTGCCTGTATTTATAACGCCCGTATAAGCTGTCCAACCATTAGCTCCATAAATTCCAACATAGTTAACTAAATCAACTATAGAATCATCTACTTTACTTGGATACATAACCTTAGGGTCTACCACAGAGTAATCTGACCATTGACCATAAGATCTAAGCCTTTCTCCTACTTTATAATCAGGGTGGTTGCTCTCTACTATCTCACCAAGTACTGTGCCCATTAGTTTTTCGCCTAAAGGTATGGGGGGCTGATAAGAATCTTCTCTTTCTGTCATATACATTCTTGTTCCTGCATCCATAGAAAGATATAAATTTTTAGTCGCAAAACAACCCGCCGGTATCTCTATCTCTGACTCTTCTCTAATTTCCAAAGAATCTTCAAAGTTATTCCCTTTTGGTAAACTTTTCATAACCCAAAACCTATTATTCACTTTCATATTAGTCATAATTCTTCTATTTCTCAGTGCAGCTATCCTTTACACAATCTACTTCCATACTAGATCCATCTTGATAAATAAACCTTCCACTACCATGTCTTAGATCGTCATAAAATGAACCTAAATATTTTACTCCATCTGGAAAAGTATAGAGTCCTCTTCCTTGTTTTTTATTTTTATAAAATTCGCCAACATAAATATCATTTTCCCATTCACCCAAAACATGAGCATAAGTTCCCTTGCCATGTCTCTCACCCCCTACCCAATCTCCTGTATAAGTATCACCGGAAGCCAAAACGTAAGTTCCTTGCCCATGCCTCAATTCATCTTTAAATTGACCAAAATATCTATCTCCATTTTGATAGAAAATGAAGCCATCACCATTATAAAGATTATTTTTCCATTCCCCTGCATACATTTCTCCATCTGGATATAGATAAGAACCCAAACAATCGTCCCAAGGAAGAGTTACATCATCTGGGCAATCCGGGAGAGACAATAGGCCTGGTGATATAAAAAATAAAAAAAGAGATACGTATTTATGCATTTTAAATTCAATAACTAAAGCTATAGATAAAACTCTTCGTCCACAATAATATTTGTTCTAAATTAAATCTGGTCTTCATTGGCTTATTAACGAGTCAACTCCACAAACTTTATTATTAATGCTGGATTTCTTCATACTTTCTATTAAATTAACAACGTTCAATCCTTCCTCTAAAGAAATTAAAGGTTTTAAGTTCTCTTTTACTAAACGAGAAAACCTAGATAACATGCTTAAATACATCTCATTTCTATCATATTCTTCTTCGAAAAATAAAACTTCTTCGCGCTCTTTACTGCCTTTAAATACTATTCTATTTCTTAAAATATCCCATTGAAGATTTCCTTCACTCCCTATTACTTTACAGTAGCGCTCAGGATTCCTTTGTAAAAAATCCATATGTAGATTAATTGTAAAATTATCATTCCTCATCAAAATAGCATCAACTTTATCTTCAACATCAATAGATAAAACTCCTGTATTAATAGCTTTACAAAAAACTGAATCAGAAGCTCCAAATAACCAATTTATATAATCTAACTCATGACTCAACTCTAAAAGAACACCCCCTCCTAAACTTTCCTTTGCAGATACACTTTCTTTATAATCTGTCCCGGGTCTCCAATCAGGTAAATACTGACCCACATCTACAATAACTGAATGAATTTCTCCAAGAACATTTTTTTTCTCTATAAGTTTCTTAAACTCTATAGCTGCTGGTTGATATCTCAAACAATATCCTATTTCTACTATTGACTTCTTTCTTTCAAATACTTCTTTGTATTCTTTGAAAGCTTTTAAATTTTGACATAAAGGCTTTTCTATAAGAGTAGGTATATCTGAGCATAAAAAGTCATAAGCATTCTTTAAATGCAATGGCGTGGGTGAGGCTACAATTGCACAAATAGGGTTAGCTTTAATTGCCTCACTAATATCTCTAAAAATCTTATCTGCTTCAATCTGATGAATTGACATACTTTCTTTTGATGATGGAGCACAAGCAATAAGGGCATTTGGAAATAATTGCTTTAAATTAGAGATATGACGTTTAGCTATACTTCCTGTTCCAACAACTACATAACAATCTGAATTTTTCATCAGTTATTTTAAAATTGGAGAACTTGGAACATTAACTAACCTATCGAAAACCCAAATAGTGTCCTCTAAATCACCCCTCAAACATGAAGAATAGTATGGAAGAGTATGAATGGGGTTCCATGCAGGCCTAGTCATAACCTTGCTTTTGTTAGTTTCCTGAAGAAATTGGTTTCTTTCTTCTACATTCTTAGCAAAGAAACAATTTAACCAAAAATTAGAGTCCGCATCTTTATTATTTGTTTTAAAGATGACATCATTCTTTTCTCCCCAAACTTGATATTTCTTAGCAATAATTTTTTTGCTTTTTAAATAGGCTTCTAAATTTTCTAATTGAGCTAATCCTAGCGCTGCATTCAAATTAGGCATTCTATAGTTATAGCCTAGATCATCATGATTAAACTCCCATGGGTGCGAAACTTTAGCTTGAGTTGAAATATGCTTTGCCTTTTTTGCTAAGATCTTGTCATTGGTTAATACCATCCCGCCACCACCTGTTGTAATAACCTTGTTACCATTAAAACTTAAGGCGGATAAAAGGCCCATAGATCCAGTATGTTTACCCTTATAAAAACTTCCAAGAGACTCGGCCGCATCTTCAACCAGTGGAATATTGAACTCTTCACAGATTATCTTTAATAAATCAAGCTCTGCAGTAAAACCATATGTGTGCATGGGCATACAAGCTGAAATTTTCTTGTTCGAGTTTTTATTCCAACATGAGCCATCTGAACGAACTTCACACTTTTCTTCTAAAAATACTTTAAGCTTTGTGGGAGATAAGTTTAAGGTCGACCTATCTATATCTATAAAAACTGGGTCAGCTCCTAAATAAGAAATAGCATTACAGGTTGCAACAAATGTTAAAGATTGGGTTAATACTTCGGTATTTCTTTCAACCCCTGCAAGAAGCAAAGACAAGTGAAGGGCAGAGGTGCCGTTCACTGTAGCAATAGCATAAGCAGATCCAGTGTATTCTGCTAATTTACTTTCAAACTCACCTATAGATTTTCCTACACTTGAAACATAAGTTGAATCAATTGCTTCAATAAGATATTTTTTTTCATTGCCATGGAAAGCTGGTCTGTGTAAGGGTATATAATCAGAAGTGTCATAAAGCTCCCTTACAAAAGTTATAAATTCATGAAACATAGTAAATCCTAATATCTCTATCTCTCATATCTTTATTGTAATATTAAATATACTTTTCATCTTTTTTCCTATTCCTGATAAATTTAGATGGAATTCCATAATTTACTGAAAAGTCTTTGATGTCTTCAGTCACTACTGACCCTGCTCCAATAAGAGAATGTTTACCTATTGTGATGTTTTGTATTATGTTCGCTCCTAGCGCAATTGAGGAGAACTCTCCGATCTTAACATTACCTGCCACAGTAGAATTTGGTGCAAGACTCGAAAAATCATGCATCTCTGCATCATGATCTAAAGATGCATTGGTATTTAAAATGCAATGATTTCCAATTCTACTATCAGGATTAATTATTACCCCCGCCAGAATCACCGAACCCATTCCAACTTCTGCTCCTTTGCCAATAGAGGCACTGGGGTGCACAAAAGAAAAGAAATTAAAATCAGGGCATGCTCTCAATATCTTATCATTTACTTTTTTTCTTAATCCATTATCTCCAATAGCTATAACACCTCCTTTGATAGAATTATTAGCGATAATCCCTGGAAGGTCTGATTCCTGGCCCAGAATCTTATAGCCCATCAGATCATCACCTTTCTTCTTAGAAGGATCAATTAGACCGAAAATGTTATGTGAGCCTTCTTTTTCTACCAAGTCAATTACGACTTTGGCATGACCACCAGCTCCAAAAATTAAAATCACTTCTTATCTCTTGTTTACATATAATGCAATTTATCTTTTAACTTCACACACCTTTAAATATAAAAATATATTTTTGTTTTGTAAGATTTTATATACATCAAAATAATTATGTGAATTAATTTGTTAATTACCTAAATAATTAATCACTGCGTTGTATTCAGGCCCTTCTATTGTAATATTTTCTATCTTATTCTTATCCTCGGGCCATGACAAAGTCCTTTTCTTAAAACGATAAAGGCTTTTCATATTGGGTGAATTTTCTAATGATAAGTTTATAGGAATAACTCCACACCTTAACGACTCACATAAAGCAGTTGAAGACCAACCAAAAGTAAAGCTAGGTTCTTCCTCAAAAAGGATATCGGGGGTAGCTTCATGCTTATAAGGTAAAATCTTTACTTTGTGGGTGCTTACAAATGACTCTAAAGGTTGCGATATTGAAGCGGGGTGTGGCTTAACAGTTACCTCATATCCTTTATTTTTAAAAAAATCTATTACCTCCAGAAGTTGATCTTGTTGAAACTGTAGACCTTTCTCAGTTTGAGATTCAGTCCCATAGTCTAAAAAACCTATTACTTTCTTTTTTCTATGTAAGACAGGCTTCATAATATAAATTTCAATGCCAGCCTTCGGAAAAATATTTTTTAAATAATCTGCTTCGTCCTTGGAAAAAACATTTATAAAAGAAAAATCTGGATATTCATATACCTTAGCAGGAAGTATTAGTCCATGTGCTAGATAATTTGTTGGGATATTCTGAGTAACTGCTGCGAAACCCAATAAGTCTATACCGCTATGATATATTTTTAATTCTTTATTTGTAAGTTGAATCTCATCCAAAAGAGCACAAAAGTATGAATAATTAGCTACATTCATAAGGGCATTCAATTTTATAATTCTATTAGCTCTTGGTGGGTATATTGATTCAAGAGTTTTATTGATGAGCTTGTAATGCTTAATAAAATAATGAAAAATTTTCTTCAATTTAACTCTTTGAATTTTAGAAAAATTTTTTGTGTCATAAACCTTGATTATTTTGTACACAGGCTTCTTATCTTGATTGACATACCTAAAATAATTTATATGCCTATATTCTCTTTCTGTTTCAACTATCAAATCTTTAAAAACATCTCTGCTTTTATGAGGATTTTTCTTTGAGCTCTGTAAAAGAAAGATGTATAGAATTTTTATAAAGCCTATAACTTTCAGCCTTATTAATAGAAAAGGAGATTCTTGATTTATCTGATTAAGAATTATTTCATCTCTTCCGTCCTTTGTGGAAAAGGTGAGCCCTTCCAGCATCCATTTATTAGATTTGTTAAATATCTCAAGTGATATTGCTTCTTCCATACATCAAGTCTTTTAGTAGAAATAGAGATTCTAGGTGAATAGATTTGCTTTTGCCATAATTAAGGTAATATTTGAAGGCTAAAATCCTGAAGCTTAATCTTGAAATAATTCTAAATTCTTTTACATTTTTTCATCAAGATACAAGCTCTTCTCAATATGATCTAGATCTGGCAAACATTTTTTAAATGCCATGAGTATATCTTCTTTTGTCCATTTCATGGAAGATTGTAAAAGCAATATAGTGTCTAAAAAATCATCTAATAAAGTAGCGTTTATTGAGTTGGTATTTTTTACTATGCCGATGTCTTCATAAGATTTTAAATCTAAAGCCTCTTTATCTGTAAAGAATTCCTCAAAACTTTTTTCACCAGTCGTATTACTCCTTTCGAAATAACAAGGCCACTTCTTCTTATTTATGTATAGATCTATATCTTTACGTGCCTCTTCTTCGTTTTGACATAAATAAGGCGTATACCCTTTTGACACAAGATACTTTTTAGCGATTTCAGAAAATTCTATTAAATGTAGGTCCTCGTCTAGTTTAGGAAAAAAAATATCCATATTTTCACCATAAAGACATGACATCAGGCAAAGCTCACCTGATTCCTGAGGGGTTACAAAATACCTCTTAATATCTGAAGGAGCTGCCAAAGGTTGTTTCTTTGAAAATCTATAATTAAAGCCGTCCAATAAAGACCCATCTGAAAAAGCCACGTTTGCAAAACGTGCAGTTGAAATATTAATCTCTTCATTATGCTTGAATAAAAACATCTCCATTATTCTCTTAGAGGCTCCCATCATATTTACTGGATTAGCTGCTTTATCTGTTGAAACACAGAAATACTTCTTAATGGGGGTGTCTTTCAAAAAATTTAATGAGTTTACAGTATTAATTATATTGACCTCTACCATTCTCATTAAGCTATAAGGGTCACTTTCACTTCTTACATGTTTAAGAGCAGATAAATTTAAAACGTAATCATATTCATACTCAGATTTTATTAGAGACTCAAACTCAAATGAACCAGCGTCAACAACAAAAGTCCTAAAATCTCCTTTTATATAGCCTAATGAACTTCTGATATCTCTAACAAGTTCAACTAAATTATTTTCATTAATATCTAAGCAATGTAAAAGGGCTGGATTTCTCTTAAAAATTTCCTTAGTTACAGCTTGACCAATTGAGCCTGCTGCTCCTATAACCAAGAAACTTGCTGATTGAATTATGTTTGCCATTCCTTCTTCATGGCTTGCTATATCTTCTGCAAAAAGTGCTCTCTTTCTTCCTATAAGGTTTAAAATATTTGTCGTCTCAGTCATTTTAAATTTTTATATCATTAATTCTTCGTGCCCTTCATGCATTTAAAAAAATACAACTCTATGTAAAAAAAGATATTTCAAAGCCCTATAAATACTTTATATCTATTTGAGCCTTATGATAATCATTAGTTGTGCCTATATCTAACCAATATTCATGAACTGGGAAGGCATTAATTTTTTTCTTGTTCGCTATCATCTCTTGAATCAAGTCAGGCATATCAATATTCCCCTCGCTTAATAGGTCTAAAAAATCGGGTTCTATTGCGTATATTCCTGCGTTAATAAAATAAGAGTGCGTTGGTTTTTCTACTATATTTGTAACTGAATTATTTTCGTTTTTAATAACGCCGTATGGTATTGAATAAGAGTACTCTCTTACACACATAGTAGCGATTCCTTTATTATCTTCATGAAATCTTAAAAATGTCTCAAAATTGATAGTGGAAAGAATATCTGAATTCATCATAATTAATGTATCATTTATTTCATTCTTTGGTAGTAACTGCAATGCACCGCCTGTTCCAAGAGGCTCTTCTTCCTCTATATAACTTATTTCTATACCTTTAGATTTACCATCTCCTAAAAAATCTATTATTTGATCTGATAAATAGTAAGTTGAAATATAAAAACGCTTAAAACCAGCATCTATAAATCTATCAACTATGTGTTCCAGAATGGGCTTTTCGCCTACAGGTAAAAGAGGTTTTGGTTTGTTAGCAGTAAGTTCTCCAAGCCTTTGACCAAATCCTCCTGCCATAATAAATACTGGATTATTACTCCTTTCTGGTTTAGGAATATCTTGCAGATTGCTTAATCCTACTATTTTTTTTGAATCTAGAATCGGCACAGAACTTATAACATTTTTTTGTATAAGGGCATTAATCTCTTCAGTCGTTGCTCCTATTTCAGCTGTAATAGGATTTTTATTCATAATTTTTTCAGCAGGATGGGTTAAATTTTTCCCATTAAGAAGAGCTCTCCTGACATCTCCGTCACTTATCACTCCAAGTAGCTTATTTTCTTTATCTACAACAAGGACTAAACGAAACTCGGTATGATTGAGCAATTCCATTACGTCTTGCATTTTCGATCCAACTAAAATTACAGCTTCTTGCCAATTTTCCATCTTGATCTCATTAAGTTGTATTGCTTAGGTTTTAATAACTTATTATTTAGGATACTTTATATTTATATACCTATTTATCTCTATATCTATAGATTATAAATGATTTTGTTCGTCAAAAGACAAACTCTTATTGGCCTTTAATATTTCTCATTAAAATTTTTAAGGCTTTTCCTCTTCAACTTTCCACTGACCAGATTTTATTAACCTCTCTTTAGCCTGCATAAAAATAATGTGACCAGGCTTAATGCCAATGGATTTTTTGTAATACTTAACGGCTTCTTCAAAATTTCCTAAATGCTCATAAGTTAAACCCATATTAAAATAAACAGCAGATATATCTTCTATATTATTGGCTAAAGAAATTCTATATTTCTCTAATGCAACTGAAAAACTCTTAATCAAGAAAAAACTATTGCCTTGATTCACATAAGCTTCTGGGCGAGCAAAGTTATTTTCAAGAGCAAAACCGAACTGCCGTAATGCTAGATAAGGCTTTAATGCATTGTTATATATTATTCCTAAATTTACACGAGTAGCTGCAAGCATATCTTTTGATAAGCTTCTGTCGGAAAGGCTATCAAGGCATAAAGAAATTGCAGATTGAGAGGAAGAACCTAATTCAGCTTGTCTATAACAAATTGCCGCATCTGAATTACCAATAACTGTAATTGCTGCATTGAGATAGTTAGTAGCTAACAAAAATAAGAGCAGAAAAAATTTTGTTTTCACGTTATTTTTTTTTATTTTTTTCATTAACTCAGGTTTTCTTGGTTGAGGAAAGTTCTCTTTTTATTGTTGTGATTGATCAAATAATAGTTTCAAATATAAACATAATACAAAATTAGGGAAAATAAAAAATGAATAAAGCTTTTTTTTCATTTATATTCATAGTTACGACTTTCTATCTAAATGCCGATACCATTACAAAAACTACCCTGTCTCTTGAAGCTGCCAATAAAATGGGAGATGCTTGTCTTTCTCTTGCTGAGAAAAATGGATGGAAAATAAATATAGCTATTTATGAATCGTCAAGATCTCTAAAGTATTATGCTTCTATGGATGGTGCTTACCCAGCCTCAGAAGAGATAGCTAAATTAAAAGGTAAAACTTCGGCTGGCCTTCCCTTCTCAACCAAAGACTTAAGTGATCGTGCTTTCAGGGGAGAAAAACTTGGGTCAGGATTAACTACCATTCCTGAAACTATATTAATTCAAGGTGGTATGCCGATCATTCTAAAGAATGGAAATCATATTGGGGGCGTAGGGGTATCGGGCGATAGCGGTGAAAACGATGAGATATGTGCTAAAGCGGCCATTAAAACCATTGTTAAATAATTAAAAGTTAAAATACTGGTTCAATTTATCAAGTTAATGCCTGAACAATCAAGAATAATAATGATGGGGCTAATAAACATCCAATGCCAGTATAAAATGTTGCGGTCATAGCTCCATAGGGAACAAGTTTGGGGTCTGTTGCTGCTAACCCAGCAGCAACACCACTTGTAGTTCCCATAAGACCTCCATAAATCATTGCTGAATAAGGATTATCTAAGCCAACCCTATTAGCAAGTAATGGGGTTCCTACCATCACAAGCACAGATTTAGTTAGGCCAGCAGCAACACTAAGTGCTATAACTTCAGAACTTGCACCCAATGCAGTGCCTGTTACCGGACCAACAATATAGGTAGCTGATCCAGCACCAATCGTACTTATAGAAACTGCATCTGTATAGCCAAAAAAGATTGCAACCATAGCTCCGATAAAAAATGACAAAACTACACCAAAAAAAATAGAGACGACGCCTATAAATCCTGCCTTCTTAAGTTCATCTATATTTGCACCAAATGAAGTCGCTACAATTGCGAAATCTCGAAACATAGCACCACCCATGACTCCTACTCCTGATAACACAGCAAGGTCTGCCAACCCATTACTGCCTCCTGTTAATTTGCCTCCCATATAGGCCAGTAGAAGACCTAATATAATCGCAATGGCCGAGCCATGAACCTGGCCATTAGTTAACTTACTGGAAAGGTAATAGGAAAACCATACAATGATGCCTACAAAGACAAATGCAGTAATCAATGCATTTTTTTCTAGTATAACCAAAAGTGTTTCATGAATCATTTTTGCTCCCCTTGTCCAAAACGCGCAATCAATGGGATGAGTGCAAAACTTACAAGGGTTGCTACTACGCCAGCTATGATAGCTATCCAACCACTTGACAAAGCAGCTATAACATTTTGTTTTGCCGCCATAGCCACAACAATAGGAATATACATGGCACTCCAAAAATTAATTCCTGTTGCACTAAGAGGTCTAAGCTGAAAACTATTTTTTTTAAGGCTCGACAGGAATATAAGCAATAACATTGCTATGCCTACACCACCAACATTAGCTTGAACTCCAATTAACTTACCAAGTATATCCCCCAAAAAAGACCCAACCAGCATACAAAAAGACAATAATGCGACTCCGTAAATGACCATAAATTTTAATTCCTTAAAATAACTCTCTTAGGGTTGGTTTTATTATTTTCCCCATTGCATTCCTTGGTAAGGCTTCCAGTATTTTAAGCTGCTTGGGAATTTTGTATGAAGACATTTTATGATCACACCAATCCTTTAGATCGGCTAAATCAAGACTAGCTCCCTCACGCAAAGAAACTACAGCGGCTACAGCCTCTCCCCATGTGTCATCACTAATACCAATTATAGCTATTTCATCTATATCGTCATGATTCAAAAGGACTCCTTCAATCTCTAGTGCTGACAATTTATAACCACCTGACTTAATGATGTCGATTGAAGCACGTCCCATTATACGAAAATAAGCATCTTCAATAACTGCAATATCACCAGTACAAAACCAACCATTTTTAAAACTATCTTCAGTGGCCTTTTCATTCTCCCAATATGCCTTAAAGACAGTATCACCTTTAACACGAATTTCGCCTGGCACTCCTTCTTCTACTATATTTTGGTCATTCTCGTCAAATAATTTAGCGCTAACACCTGGCAACTCCGAGCCAACAAAGCCCGCGCGCCTCTCTCCATTGTAAGAATTTGAAAGGGCCATTCCTATTTCGGTCATTCCATATCTTTCGAGGAGCACTTGACCTGTTAATAAGTGCCACTGATTGAACACTTTGACAGGGCATGCGGCGGATCCAGAAACATTGAGACGCATTTCCTTGAATCCTTCACTTATCTTTTTTGCCTCTATGCGGTCAAGTCCTTCAAGATGTTTTATGAGTTTGACATAAATAGTTGGAACTGCCATAAAGACTGTATACAAACCTTGTTTAACTTGATTGCATAATTCTGGAATATTTAGTTTCGGCATGAGGTTTATAGTGGCTCCTGCCCAAAGAGCGCAACCTAAAATATTAATGATTCCATGAATATGGTTTAAAGGTAAGAACAAGGGGATAGTGTCTTTTTCTGTCCATTCCCAGGCACCAATAAGGCTTGTGATTTGAGCTCGTATAGCTTTATGAGTCATAACAACCCCTTTGGGTTTATTGGTAGTTCCACTGGTAAATAGAATCATCCCAGGCCTCTCAATTGAAACATTTGTAAGTAACTTGATTTCACTGACAAGCACATCGTTAACCGACAACAGTGAAATGCTCAATTGCTTGCAGAGACTACTCACAGCATTCTGAAATTCATTATTTGCGATAACTGTAGTCACTCCACTGTTTACCAAGTAATGCTCTAGCTCTGACTCAGTTGATGATGGGTTGAGTGGTATAGCTATTCCTCCTGCACGCCAAATTCCTTGAAGTACTGTTACATAGTCAAGGCTTGCTGGAATAATAAAAGCAATACGTTCTTCATTAAGATCAGCGCCTCTTGTAAGAAGGCCTGATGCAAATTTATCAGCCAGCCTGTCTACTTCACTATATGAGTACTCACTAGAACCGTCTATCAAAGCGATTTTATGGTTTTCGTGAATAAGCCTTGGAAAATTTTTATTATTCAAGTGAAGTTATATAAGCAAAGATCAAGAGTAGAGGCTGTTCAAGCTTCCATCATCTAATCTAATCAATCTTACAACCTAAGTAATGCGCAAAGTTTATTGCCTGAAGGATCCCTTAAATATGCCAGATACGTTGTAAACCCTCCCCCTTCTCTTGTCCCGGGAGGCTCTTCACAAGTAGTACCTCCATGCTCAATACCTGCTGCATGCCAAGCATCCCCCGTTTCTGTATCTTTTACACTAAAACCAATGGTGCTTCCATTACCATAAGTTGCTGAATTTCCATCAATGGGCTCTGAAATACAAAAAACCGAATCATTCAAAAAATAAAAATACCTTTTTTGGCCGGTTAAATTTGGTGACAATACTCCGGGCTCTCCACCTAAAATCTCCATTGTCTTATCATAAAATTTCTTTGATTTTTCAATATCATTTGCCCCTACCATTACATGACTAAACATACTTATCTCCTTATTCAATTCTTATAAAATAAAACTACATCCTTAGATTCAATCTCAAGACCCCAATTCCTTTGAGAGGCAATCACCTCAAAAGTTTCTTTGGTATAAAAAACTACATGAGTTGGATCTTTTCTATAATACCAATTTTTGAATAATTCGTCTTTTGGTAAAAAAGAAGTCATTATTCCAAGCCATCCTTCTTTTACTAACAAGCTATCCAGGAAAACAAACTCCTTAAATGGATAGTAAAAGTGTTCAATAACTTCGGTACAGGTTATAAAGTCATATTTTTTCAAAAAAATATCCTTGTCTGGAAAGAAAAAGGGGTCATATAAATTCATTTTGAATCCAAGAGATGTAAAAATATCTACCAATGCCGGCCCTTCTCCGCAGCCGTAATCTAAACCTTCGCTTTTCTTTGATAGCTTTTCTTTCAACGGGTTTGCTAACTTTGATAAAAAATCTCTGTATGCTTTGTCATCTATTCTGTTTTCATGCAATAAATACCTTTCCCTCTCTAAAGCCGGCTCTAAGCGATGGTCTTTATCTAAAAATACTGCAGAACAAAATTTACAATCCCAATATTTCTTACTATCAATAATTTTATAAACTGAAACTAAATCACTTTTGCATACAATACAATTCATTCTCAATAAACTAATGTGACTAGATAATAGTGATGAAAAAAGTTACCAACTTTATCATCGACTTGATAGCTCCTCATATAAAGAAAAGATTTCATTCGCAGTAATAATATCTCCAGCGCTACCTCCATAGTTGTTTCCTAAATTAGTATGTGGCGTGGCTATAACATGCCCAGAATTTACTAGAGTATATAAGGCTACTACCTTTTCTCCTCTACTTTGTTTTCTAATTACAGAAGTTGCAATATCGCCATCCCTCTCTTTGTATTTAAAGGTCTCTTCTGTAGCGGGACCGATTAAATTAACCCAATATTTATAAGTATCATCAGAAGATAATACTGATCCTCTGCTTGAATTACCTAACAGCTTTACTAGTCCCCCATGATAAGGATTGATTGGATCATTGGTGCCATTAAAAATCATCATGTGAACAGCCCGACCCGAAGGGGTACAATCAGAATTTTCTTCTACGGGAAGATTGGCAACTAATGGCGCCACTATAAAAACATCCTCCGGCGCCTCCAAAGCTAATTTATACATCATATGTCCGCCGTTAGATACGCCAGTAGTTATAATTTTGGCGGGATCTACCTTGAAATCTTTTACTATTATCTTTACTACTTTTCTAAAAAAGCCTATGTCATCTATATTTTCTAAATTTGCTAAATAGTCAGCTGAAGCTCTGCAATCATTCCAAAAATTTTTATAGCCCTGCGGATACACAACTAAAAATCCTTTTTCTTCAGCTAAATATTCAAAATCATATCCGGTTAACCATCTCATGTCTTCTGACTTGCCATAAGAACCGTGGAATACAAATATAGAAGGCGAGTTAATAGAAAGAGTACTGGGCGCGTAAACATCAAAGGACCTTTCTAGGCCGCCATGTGTTGTAGTAAAAGATTCAAATGATCCTTGAGAGGGCGAATCTCTTAACGCTTTCCCAGTTAAAGAATCTAAGAAGGAAAATGTGAAAAGAAAGCCTAAACACAGGCCCAAGAGGAATATGATAGCAAGACCCTTAAAGCTTGTTAATATAGATTTAATCATAGAAGGTAAAAGACATAGACCAAGGAGAGAAATCCTCCAAGGACCAGCCCAATTATGAAAATAATAAATGTTAGAAGGTAGCCTTTAAAGAATGAGTTTTTTCTTTCCATCATTTTGTTTAAAAAACTTTTTTAAAATCATCACAAATAAGCTTTAACGCATCATCTACTCCTGATATTAACTCCATATTTGCAAATCCATGAATATATCCGTCAAAAGTTAGATGATGGGTTTCAACACCTGACTTTATTAAAGATTCCGCATACCTATCTCCTTCGTCGCGCAGAGGGTCAAAACCTGCAGTGACTATAACAGCCGGAGGCAGTCCAGAAAGACTTTCAGCTAAAAGAGGTGAGACTAAAGGCTCATAAACTAGACTCTGGTCAGACAAATATTGATCTCTAAACCACAACATGGCTTCTTTGGTTAACATAAAACCTTCAGAAAGCTCTTCAATAGAAGGGTGAAGAAAATCTAACGCAGTCGCTGGGTATAATAAAAGTTGAGCTCTAGGTAAATATTTTTCTTCCTGATTACATTTTAAGCACAATGCGGCAGCTAAATTTCCTCCCGCGCTATCTCCTCCCACCGATATTTTCTCAGGATTTACTGCTAAACCCTTATGATTCTCCCTGACCCAATTAAATGCAGCTTCGCAATCATAAAGACCTTGGGGATATGGTTTTTCAGGAGCCAAACTATAATCAACAGAAAAAACCTTTGCGTTTAGTTCTTTTGCCAAGAAAGCGGTGAATCTGTGATGACTTTCGATATCCAAAAGAGCCCAGCCACCTCCATGAAAATATACTAAAGAAGAGGCGCTCTCTTGAATATCCTTTGGCACATACTCTCTTATACAGATTACATTTCCGTTCCTGTTTATCTCATGATCCTGAAAATTAATGCTCTTAGGAAAAGGCGGGGCAAAAGAACTAAAGGTTTTTGTTTGTTTGGCAATTTCCTCTCTAATTTTAGAGGCCGGCAAGCTAAAATCAGCTTGGTCATCTCCCATATAGTGCAACAATAATTGAAATCCAGGGTCAAGTCTTCTATTGCCCTTAGTTACTATTTGGTCCTTACCTGAAAGCCACAATAAGAACTTTGCTGGCAACTTAAAAAAAAGTTTTAAAAAAATAAACACAATACGCCGCTACTTAAAAAAATTAATTTACTTTCCATACGCCCTCTAAATTAAATTAATAGTCATCCAAATTAATAAGCCTATAGAAACAAACCATATTAAACTCCTTATAATTTGAGGCTCATAACCAGAATCAACTTGTTTCTCTTGTCTGCCTATTCCTGATATATAAATAGCTACAAAAAGAAGCCTTGCTATCAACCAAGAAAGGGCTATAGAAATATTTTCATCCACCCCAAGAACAACTGATAGAACGGCTAGGGTAAAAAATACGGGAAGAGATTCCCCTAGATTATTAACAGCTTTAGATGCCCTTTCTGCTTGCCCACTACCCGCCTTAAGAAAGATAGGTAGTAATAGTTGTAACAGATATAGCAATGCTGTGCATGCAATAATATTTATCATATTTTCTCCTAATTTTATAATTTTTATCCTTTATAGACTGATATTTCTACCGCATCTTCTGCATTTGAATATTCCAATGAGGTCTTAATATTTGTACTTTCAAATTTTGAATGGTTTCTAACATAATCTAAATAATTATTGGAATCGCCTCTCTCTCCCACAAGTGCTGAAATTAACTTACCAACATTATCAGCAAAAATTACTGAGCCCTCTTTTAAAATTCCTCTCTCTTCTATGGCCATAAGATCTCTTTTATAGAGGTCTTTCCAATGATCTATAAAAACCAGGTCAAATTGATGTTCCAAAGTAGGTATTATTTTTTCAGAAGAGCCTTCTATAATGGTTATCCTGTGCTTCAACCCAGCAAAATCAATTATTTCACTAGCTACTTTTGCATAATGTTTATCAACTTCGATAGATAATATTTTTCCTTTGTCACCTAAATTTTTTGCCATTAAAATAGCTGAATAACCGCAGAAACAACCGAGTTCAAGGACTATGGGGTTTTCTCTTAATTTGTTAATTTCTTTGATTAAAATTTTACCTTTCACATCTCCTACATTCATTAAAAACCTTTCTTTCTTTGCATATTGATCCATCACATCTAAAACACTTTGTGGATTGTTTCTTATCGCATTATTGAAAATATATTCTTTGACGGAATTAGCTAATTCTGGTTTTTTTAGAAATTTATTGGCCAGGTTTTCTTTTATTAATCTCATAAGAAAACCTATATTTCTTGGCTTCAATAGAACTAATTTCATGATAATAAGCTATTTAATAAAAGCCTTCAGGAGCACAATCAGAGGCATTATTGGGCAAAGGGGTTTTTTATATCCATTGATCATTTTTTGCAGTAAGTTCATTTTTTTGATCTCCCGTATTAATAACCCCTTTTGGTTCAATTAACATAATTTTTGATTCTTCCTCAGCAAAAGGTTTGTGCTTTTTGCCTTTAGGCACAACTATCATCTCACCTTCATTTAATTCAACAACTTTATCCTCGAATTCAATACTTATCTTGCCTTCTATTACAATAAAAACCTCATCGGTATCTTCGTGGTTATGCCAGATAAAATCATTTTTAATCTTTACTAACTTGAATTGATAGTCATTCATTTCTGCAATGATTTTAGGCGACCATATTTCATCAAAATTATTAAACTTAGATTTAAAATTTATCTTTTCCATAGGGCGGATGTTTCTTCTTGCTCAACGTTTATCAAGAATAACAAAAAAGTAACTAATTTTTTCATTCCAAGGGGTCTAAGCGGAGAATTTGTCTTGGCGGCGGAAACCCCATCATGAACTTTACTCCAAGCGGTAAAGGATGCTTAGCTGCCACTCGCTTAAACTCTTCTCCTTCGACTGGCACCGCAATATAATCTTTAATATTTCCTTGAATTTCTCCTTGTACATTGGGATTCTTAAGCGCCGCTTTATGCCAACCTCTTGTCCAATGGTGAGCGGAAACATATAGCTTTTCGTTAGTAACAAAGCGAGCTACCATCCTACTATTTGTGATCCCCTTATCATTCGTCGTAGTAATCACAATCATTGGTATGCCGCAATCTCTCCTTAGTGTCTTTTGTCCATCTGCATTTGAGCATCCCTCTGGGGCCTCAAAAGAAGGTTGATACATTCCCAGAAATACGGTCTCAAATAGCACAACAAAAATAACATAAACTAGAGCTATGATTCCTAACCTTTTAAATACTTTCATTTGTTTGATTATCTATTTTTTTGAATACGAGTTGTTTATAACCATTATTGAGTTAGATTGTAATACTAAAACTTGGTGTTTAAAATCACAAACTCCTGCCATAGTAGTAAAAGACCAATTTTTATTGTGGGTGGTCTCCTTTTAATGGCGATCGCTTTAGTTCTAGAATAATTGATACAATTGTTAGCGGAGAACATGTCTTTAGCAAAGGAAAGTTCTTAAAAACTCAAGAAGGTCTCCAAATAGAATTTACCAGGAGTTAAAATAAAAGTATGGATCCAGCTCTTCATAAAGATAACCTAAATTTTTCATGGTCCATGAAAGATGGTCCATTTGAATATCTTACAGAGAAGCAAATCACCTCATTCGATTCAGAAGGTTATTTAGTAATGGAGAATGCTTTTAATCAAGATTTGATAACAAAAGTTATAGATAAAATTGATCCGTATGAATTTAATGTAACGGAGGCACTTAAAGGTTTAGATGAAGGTAAATTTTTTATTTCAAGGGCAGAAGAGATAACGTTCACGACGCATCTTGTCACTCAATCTGATGAATTAAGAGATTTCAGTAAACATGAAGTTTTTAGGAAACTCTGCAAAGATCTTGTTGGAGACAATGTGCGTCTCTATTGGGATCAGGCTGTTTATAAGAAACCAGGAACTGTAGATGAATTCCCATGGCATCAAGATAATGGCTATAACTTCGTTGAGCCTCAAGCCTATTTAACTTGTTGGATTGCCCTAACAGATACCGATGAATTTAACGGCTGTCCTTGGATAATGCCAGGGTTGCATAAAAAAGGAACTTTGCATCATGAAGCTACTGAATTAGGATATGAAATAACTTTGGATTCTTCTAAAGCAGTGCCTGTTCCACTCAAAGCAGGAAGCATTGCGGTATTTTCCTCATTAACTCCTCACAGAACCGGGCCCAATACTTCTGAAGGAATAAGAAAAGCTTATATTTTGCAATACGCACCAGAAGGAGCTGTTAGAAAAATATCCCACTCTATAACTGAACCTCTTGATGATGAAGCCAGGCAATACTTAATCCTTAAAGAAGGAAAAAAAGTTTAATTAATCTTCAAAAAAACCACTCATCCTTTCGTAATCGCCTATAAAATCTTCTATAAAATAAAGCCATCTGGCTTTAAATAGAAAATATTTAGAGAATTAAGCCTTTAATAATTAGTAGTTTTTTTAGGAAGATAAGACATAATCCATGTCCCATCTACTTTCTGCCAAACATTAGAGATATCTCTATATTGGTCTATTACTTCCCAAAAGAACTCTTCCTCTATATCGATATAGTTTAGAAAAAATTCAAGGTCTCTTTTAGGAATCTCTCCATCATACTTCTCTACTAGAGCCACTCCTTCATCTCTAGTTATATGACCTCTTCTAATATCAGTTTGCGCATCCCTAGAACTTCTTCCCATTCCAAATTTTGCATAACTTTGATACCAGTGTATTCCATCTAATTTATCATCTAAACTTACGTACTGAGTATACGTGCCTTCAGATCTTCCTTCTGGGTTGGGTCTAAATCCAGTATGCTTATAAGCATAGTAATAGTTTTCTTGTGGTGTCCATCTTTGATAATAGGAATACCAATGCATTTCTGCTCCTGACTTTTTTACATCTTCAGGATTGGGTGGTTTGTATAGCTGAAATGTCTTTTCTTCAACTTCATCTTTTTTTAAAACTCCCTTTTCAATACCTTTATCAACCAGATCATCTACACTGGCGCCTTTATAATACTCATACTCCCACTCCTCCGGTCCTTCCTTTGGAGAATTTTTATATTTTTCAGATCCTCCATACTCCAGCTCTCCATTTTCACCGTACATTATGAGTTTTATCCCAAACTTTGTAGCAATATGAAAAGCCCATGCTTTTTGACCGTAAGCAAATGGCTCCCAAGCATCTCCTTTAAGTTCGAACGCTAATTTGGTTAATTTCCTGTGAAGACTTCCATCAGGTTGACCCAAAATATTGTTAAAACCGGAATTTATAAAATTCTTCATATTTGTCCATCCAGCATCTGTATATTCAAAGGGGGACCATGTCACGCAAAGTGGGTGCATGCCATATCTATGCTTAAGTTGATGAGCTACGAAAGCACTATCTTTGCCTCCGCTTCCAGGCACTACAACATCATAACTTCCATCTTTGCTTCTAAACTTATCACAGAGCTCTTCTAACTCCTTTTCTCTTGCGTCCCAATCTATAATTATGTCTTTCTCTAAAGCCCATACACAGGCTGAGCAGATACCTTCTTCATTTATTTTAGTTCTAGGTCTCTGGTTGGAGACTACACAATTTTTACAAAACACCACCTCTTGAGGTATCTCATCCCATTGCTTGTCTAGTGTTGTAAATTTATTTTCCTTCATATTAATCTCAAAGTTCTGAAAAATTTCTTAAAAGCGCCAGTCCGTCTTCAGAGCTTTTTTCAGGGTGAAACTGAAACCCGTAGATATTTTCATCTTGAAATGCAGAGCAAAAAGTGTTGCCTCCATAAACGGTCTCTGTTATCTGGATGTCCTTTTTTTTTGGTTTTACATAATAAGAGTGTAAGAAATACATCATAGGAGAACCTTCTAGACCATTGAGAATTTTGCTTCTAGCCTTATCATGTTTTATCTTTAAATGATTCCAGCCTATTTGGGGTATTTTTAATTTTTGTTCGTGAGGTAAATTTTCAGTAAATCTAAGAACATCTCCTTCCACAAGATTTAAGCCTTCATAATTGCCGTTTTCCTCAGATCTAGTCATCATTAATTGCATTCCTACACATATCCCTAGGATAGGCCTTCCTGTTTTAACAAAGTTTAGTATAGCTTGGTCTAAATTGAGATTCTTGAGATTCCTTATTCCATCTTCAAAAGCTCCTACTCCTGGTAAGACTAGATTTTCTGATCTTTCTATAATGTATGGATCATTTGAAAAATTAACGCTGCACCCAAAAGACTCAAAAGCCCTCGTAACGCTGAAGGTATTCCCCATGTCATAATCTATTAGAGTAATTTCTTTCATCAAATATTGATAGTGGTTATTTAAGTCTTACTGCCACGCCTCGTTTTTTTAGTTCCTCTTTAGCGCTTCTTATAGAAAAAGGGTCTACTTGAATAGCATTAAACCCCCCATAACCCTCTTTTATAAATTCTATATTGCCTAAATCTTCTTGCCTCCCCATTCTTAATTCGCCTTCTTCTGAACCTTCTAGTTCATCTAAAAACTTATCAAAATAGTGGTAATGAAAAACAGAAGCAGCTGAAACGGCTTCAGCATTGCCTTGCAGAACTGCTTTTGATACATCTTCTAAAGAACCTGCGCCACTAGAGGCTATAACTGGAATAGAAGCTTTTAATGAAACTTCATTAATTAACTCTAGGTCGTACCCTTCTCCAGATCCGTCCCTATCTACTGAAGATAAATAAATTTCTCCTGCTCCTAAATTTTCAACTTGAAGAGCCCACTCAAAAACATCAACCCCAGTAGGTTGCCTTCCATAATCCGTCCAAGCTTCATATTTATTTGCTGTTCTTCGCTTTGCTTCTATAGACAAAACAATACATTGAGAACCAAATTTTTTTGCCGCTCTTTCTATCAAAGAAGGCTCTTTAATGGCCGCAGTATTTATTGCCACCTTATCTGCTCCAGCTCGAAGAACTTCTCCAATATTATCGACGCTCCTTATTCCGCCTGCTACAGTTATCGGTATTCTAACTTTCTCTGCGGCTAAGCTTACGAAATCTAGTAAGTTATTCCTCTCATAAAGGCTGGCAACTACATCTTGAATAAACAGCTCATCTGCCCCTTCTTTATAATACAATTCAGCCAACCTGTCTGCCGTTCCTAGAACTCTGTACCCATCGAAACAAAGTCCTTTAACAACATTAAGACCCTTTATATCAAGTCTAGGAATGATTCTTATCATTTATTTATAAATTTGTGAGTATTTTTAATGCCTTATTGAGGGGGCAATTTTACTATTCTTGAATATTAAATAACAGCTCCCTATTTTATTCTTTTTTTTCCTCTTCCTCAAGAATCTCCTGAACTGTCGTGCCAAACAGTTTTCTTTCTCTTCAAAAAAAATTTAAATTCCTTGGCCGTTAGTTTTGTAAATTTTATTGTTATTTTTAAATAGTAATTCTCTTAGAAGATCCTTTTTTCATAGAGAGAATTTAACTTTAATTGCACAATGGTTTGGACTGGCTATTAATTCATCAGCATTGCTAATAGCTTTTTTAATTGATTTTTTATCTAGTCAGGTATTTCTATCTCTAATATAAAAATTGATCGGCTTGCTTTACATTCATAATTAGTCATTTTCTAGAATGTAAATATTTAATACTTTAAAAAATTATCTTAATTTCTATGAAGAAAACCCATCATCGACAACAATATTCTGCCCGCAAACATACTCCGACAGATCTGAACATAAAAAAAATACTGCCCCTAAGATATCGTTTGGATGAAGCATGCCTTTGCTGCGAGAATAATGGCTGTAATTTTCTAAAAATTGTTCATCCTGATTGTCGAGCATCCCTCCAGGTGATATACAATTAACTCTAAACTTAGACCCCTTTGTATAAGCTGTGGTGTACACAGACAAGTGTTGAATTGCTGATTTTATAGCCGCATACTCAACCGCTACTGTCATTTTTGTTCCTTTATAAATATCAAACTTTGGAGGTATAACTCCATAAATAGAGGAAAAGTTTATAAGAGAAAACTTCTGATCACTTTCAAGAGAATACTTTGTACATTTCTGCATAAATAAGAAATAGCCACCTAAATGTAAAGAAATATTTTCACAAAAATCTTCATAAGTAACATCTAGAAAATGATTCCCAAAGTTCTTATTTCTTGGGTAAGCAGTATTTATACCTCCATTAATTGCTCCATAATTCTTTATTCCATAATCTATTACTTCATCTACAAATTTTGAACTTGTTATATCTCCACTTAAATAGCGGAATTTACTGCCATATTTAAAGTTATTTGTTCCTGGAGGTTTGTTTCTTAAATCTACTGCAATTACATTGGCTCCTAGCGCTAATATCTCAGAAACAATAACCTTGCCTAGACGACCTAATGCACCAACGACAATGAAGACCTTGTCTTCTAAATTAAAATCAGTTTTCATAAATAGCTTTAGTTAATAAAAAATCTACTTCATCATCAATATCTATAGCCCTCTCTTTAGGAATTATAACTGACTTAACTTTACCTTCAAAAATACCTGAACTAGACTTTATGTAGGAAGGGGTTGTTAAATAAGCTACTGTGGCAACATCATACACTTGAGGAGCATCTTGCCTTCTATTAGAGAAATTATTATCTAAAACCAACCTAGAAGTTCCGTCACTTTCACGATAAATCATATTAAAGTAAGGATTTCTATTTGCAGTTGAGGCAGTTATAACAATATCCACTCCGCTAGACATTAATTCAAAACAGTTTAAAACATCTTGTTCAGATCTTAATGGAGCTGTCGCCGGAAGACTTAGAAAATAATCAAATTTCTTACCTTCTTTCTCTAGACTTTCTATGGCATGTCTCCACGCCGACCATTCTCCTGACAAGTCTGTTGCAAGTTCTGAAGGCCTATCTATGATCTTAGCTCCAAAATTTATGGCCACTTCTTTTATAGTATCTGAATCAGAAGAAACATAAATTTCATCTATAAATTCTATCTTTTTTGCTATTTCTATCGAATGACCTACAAGAGGGATCTCTCCAAGAAGTTTTATATTTTTGTTTGGTAAACCCTTAGATCCTCCTCTAGCAAATATAAAAGCAAAAGTTTTCATATAATACCTATAAATAAAAAATCAAAACTTTTTAACACATAATAACCTTCAGAAGTAAACGGCATATATTTTTACCTCCTTTTAAGATCTTTAAAACTTTTTTGCAAATTAGGAGGCAGATCTTTGTCTTTAATTATTTTAAATATTTTTTTAGTTGCGCCAACGGTGCCTAAAGGGTTTTTTACTAGAGATAAATTTCTCTGAAACTCTTTTGAATTAACCTTTTTTATTGCCGAAATAATATCTTGCACATTTAATTTTGCGTCCACAACGCTTTTAGCCTTTAACCTTCTGGTTTGACGATCTCCTAAATTTATCGATGGCACTTTTAAAGTAGGAACTTCTGTTAAACCACTGGAAGAGTTGCCTATTACATAATCCATCTTTTGGATAAAGGAAATATAAAATCTTTTGCCTAAAGATTTAATAAAAAATCTATCTGGCTGCCCTTTAACAAAGCTTTTTATCATTTCAGAAACTACTGCCCCCCCTTCGTCTTGATTGGGTGATGTAAAGAAAATGCTAGTATCTTTTAATTTATCTATTGCCCTTAACAAGACAGAAAAATCACTTTTAATAGAATTTTTACTTAAGGTTTCAGGATGAAAGTTTACAAGAATATTTTTTTTTCCAAATTGAATATGGAAATTATTTTCAATTATATTTTTAGAAAGATTTTTAGACATGGCTATCATGTCTAAGCCTATTCCTCCTGTTATAAATACTCTTCTTGGATCTTCTCCTAACTGGACTACTCTATTCTTAAAGCTTTTAGTAGAAACAAAATGCCACCAAGACATTTTTGTTATAGCATGCCTTATTGAGTCATCAATTGCTCCGATAGTTACTTCTCCTCCGCTAATGTGCCCGACTGGAATCTTAAAAATAAGAGCCGAAGAAGCTGCTGCTAGAATTTCAAACCTATCTCCTAAAATTATTAATAAGTCAGGCTTTAATTCTTCAAATATCTTAGAAAAAGCAACCATAGCCACGCCCATCGATTTTACTGTGGCTGCTGCTGAATCAGTTGCCCCTATAATCTTAACTCTTCTCTTAATAGGGATATCATCTTCTTCTATTTCTTTTACTGTGTACCCAAATTTATGAGATAAATGAGAGCCAGTAACCACCAGCTGAAGAACTAGATCTTTATCCTTATTTATTAACTGTATTAGGTTAAATAATAGTCCATAGTCTGCCCTAGAACTAGTCACTACGCATATCTTTCGTCTACTCATCTATTAGATCATTTTTACTATAAGACTTAAGGGAGGGCTTGCCTAAAATGTCATTCCATTTAAAAGGCGAGACACCTGTCCCAGGTCTTTTTGTTGTTATATTATTTGTATTAAATATTTCTCCTATAAGTATATCTTTTTTGGCTACTATAGACTTTCGTACTATAGGGATATTCCTTTTTTCCATTGCGTTTGGGCTCTTCACAGGACTGCCAAGAATCTTTTCTATTTCTCTAAGTGAACTTACGAAATGTTTTAGCTCTTTAGGGTTAAGGCTTGCCGCATGATCTGGCCCTTTCATTTTCTTATCAAGTGTAAAGTGTTTTTCAATCATAACAGCTCCCATAGCAACAGCTGCGCAAGAAACTTCATTCCCTAGGGTGTGATCTGAATAACCCACATCTACTTTGAAAGTCTCTTTTATTGTAGTCATAGCTCGCAGATTTACATCTTCTTTAGCTGTAGGGTATTCAGTATTACAGTGAAGAATGGTTATTTTATTTAAATCAGCCCCAGAATCTACCAAAAGTTCTATAGCTAACTTTATTTCTTCTAAATTAGCCATCCCGGTAGACAAGATGATTGGTTTATTTGTTCTTGCTATTTTTACTAAGAAGGGAAAATTAGTTATCTCTCCTGATGGGATCTTGAAAGTTTTTAACCCAATATCATCTAAAAAACTAATGCTTTCTTCGTCAAAAGGGGATGATAAAAAATCTATTTTTAGGGCTTCACATTCATTTTTTAACCTTGCATAATCAGTTAAGGGTAAATGTATCTTCTTAATCATTTCCAATTGCGATTCATTGACGCCAGTATTCTTTAACTGATAACTCGCTTTTCCTGCCCATGGCGTAGAAACTGCTTCTGGAATAGCTGTTTGAAATTTTATAGCATCAGCTCCAGATTCTTTAGCTACGCTTATCATTTCTAATGCCACTTTCAGTGAACCATTATGGTTAACTCCTGCCTCGGCTATAATATAAGGTTTATTTCTGCTCATTTTCTAATAAATTTTCTAACTTTGATGTATCTAGTATAAAATTTTCTCTTCTCCCTTCGGGAACTTTGATTATCCTTGAAGCTTTATTTCCTTCCTTATTTACCAGATTCTTGGCTATTTCTAAAAGTGATAAATTTTCATTACCTGTATTGAACGTCCCGCTAGCTCTTGAAGAAATAAAAAAATTCAGTATGAATATAAGCCTCTCTATGTGAATAAAATTTAGCCTCCTTTTCCCCATACCTAAAACTGTAATAGTATTATTCTCTTTAAGCTCCTGAAGAAAAACTGGCATAATTCTATCCTGTCTCATATCTTGACCGTAAACTTGTGCCAATCTAAGGTTAACAAATCTGAAATTAAAATCTTTTAAAAAAGCGCTCAATATTTTTTCACTATTTAACTTGGAAAGACCATATAAGAAATCTTCATTTTTTTCAGGCTCACATAAAGAAGTTTCAGAAAAAGTGCCGTCCTCATAAGGATAGACTGACATTGAAGATAGATTTATTAATGTATTAACGTTGAAGCCTTTAATTATCTCCATTAAATTAAAAGTAATCCTGTTATTTGTTTCTAAGACTTCTATATTTTCCATAGGGTCCTTGTGTGCCAATTTGCCAGCAGTATGAACAACTAGATCTATAAAGGGCTGCTTTTTTGATGCCTTTAATTGTTTTATAAATGCCGCAACTGAATTGTGGTTCGATAAATCAAGATAAAATTCTTTAATTGGTGCGTTTAGCTTGCCTGCGACGGAAGTTAAACCAATAACTTCATGTGACTTGCTAAGGGAATTAGCCAAAGATTTTCCAATAAACCCGCCAGAACCTGTAATTAAAATGTTCATTCCTTGAAGGAGTTAAAATCTTCCCATTCTATAAACTGGTTTTCCATATATCTTAATATAACTCCAGGTTTTTTATTAGATTTATAATCTAGCACACCACGCAATACAGCCTCTAGAGTTGCCTCAACTTCATTAACACCAAATAGGGCTCTTATTGGCGTTGTACCAGAAAATCTTGGATTAATCTCAAATATTACTGGCTTTCCCTTATGCAGTCTTAGTTGAAAGTTTGTTGGTCCAAAAGGTTTTAAAGCATGTGTTACCTTATTTATATAGTCTTCAAGAGGATCAGAGTCCTCTAAAAAAGCCATATCAGTGTTGCCGTTTTTTAGCTTTCGCTTCAAGGCGATTGAAGTCACTATTTCATTAGAGACATAGGTGCTACCGCAGGTGTATTCATCCTCATCCGAACCTAAATACTCCTGTAAAATTGGGTTGGTTACCTTTTCCAATGCTTGAGTGAGCTCTATTTTGCTCTTTACTAAAAAAACATCCTTAGAAGTATTGCCAATTCTAGGTTTTATTATGAAAGGAAAACTACAGTTATCTAAAAACTCTTCTTTGTTTTTTGCTAGGGAGGAATAAGGAAAACTAAATCCGCTTTCTTTTAAAAATTTTACTGTTTCCCATTTATCATTTCCAATGCCTACAACTCTTTCATCACTTACAATTACCCTGCATGGGGTCACTCTTTCAATTTTTTCTTTGTGTCTTGCTAACAACGGCAATTCGAAGTCTAACCCTGGAACCAGAACGTCTATAAATTCTTTTGAAATAATTTTAATTAGCTCTCTAAGCCATAAATCTTCTGAAACTTCTGCATCCAAAAAATCTGGAAGTAAAAATGACTTTTTAGACCAATATAGACCTACCGCAGTTCTAAAATAGTCCGCCGCATATATTTCATAATCCCTACTTGATGTCTGTAATGACTTTATAATACCTTGCCCTAATAATGAGCCAGCTCCAGATACTAACACCTTCATATTATTTCCTTTTTTTTGAGCTGTAATAATCTAAACATACGAGAGGATAATCTTTTATTTTCATCTCTGTTATCACTTTTTCAACATCATAAATATCGTTTTTAAACTCTACCTCTAAAGTTTCTGTATCAAATATTGCATAACTAATTACGTTTATATACTCTCTATTTTGTCCTAAACTTCCGGGGTTAATTAAATAAAACCCATTATTCATAACCTTGTACTGCTTGTGTGAGTGGCCAATAATATAATTCCTATCTATGTCTAGATTGCTATCTTGATAGATATATTGAGACCCTAAAGTATGTCTACACAAAAAACCATTAAGATCATAATGATCTAAATAATCTTTAATAATATTTTTATGCTTAAAGTTTTCAATACAAACCTTATAAAACTCTGAACACAAGAAATTCTTTGAATCACATTCTTGTTCTATGAAATAGACTTCGTGGTTGCCTTTTATAGATATAAAATTAGGAATCTCATCAATTAACTCAACACATTCATTACTCCAAGGACCATAATTAACAACATCTCCAAGGCTTATATATAAATCTAAACCAAGTGTTTTGTTTAACACCATCTCTAATGCTGGTAAGTTTCCGTGGACATCAGAAATTAAAAGCGCTTTCATATTTTTAACAGGTTCTTATGCTTCAAGCAGACTCGATAGTGACTGATTGAATTTGAAAAGTGATTTATTCTTCCTTGTAATCCTCTTCTAGAATTCCTTTTTCTTTCAAGGTCTTTATTAGTTTTTTTGTTCTCGCCAGTGCAACCACTCCCTCTGGACCAAAAAGAAATGCTGCCAATCCTTCCATTATTCTCTCCTCTTAAATCACTGTTCAACTTTATTCCACCGTTACGGAGTGTTTTAAAACAGTGAATAATAATATTGTTCTTCTCATTTTCCCTTTCTAAGATTCATTAAGGAAACTGTTGCTAATATGGCGAGCATTAAAATAGCAAACTGTTTTTCATCGACAATTGAAACAACAAGGATTGCTGCTGCCCACATGATCGATTGAGAAATTAATAACTTTTTATTCATATATTGCCCTTTTTAATTCTCTGTTCAAACTTACTCGACCGTTACTGACTTCGCTAGATTTCTTGGTTGATCTATGTCTGTGCCTTTAAGGACAGCTACATGGTATGCAAGTAATTGAAGTGGAATGGTATACAAAAGAGGGGCTATAAGTTCAGGTGCTTCGGGAAGTTCTACAAACTTAGTTATCAATGAATCATGCAAGGCTTTAGCATGACCAAAGACATACAACTTTCCTCCCCGTGCTCTGACTTCTTCCAAGTTAGACTTTAGCTTCTCTAACAAGTCATCATTTGGTGCTACAGCTATGACTGGCATATCTGAATCAACTAAAGCCAAAGGGCCGTGCTTTAATTCTCCTGCTGGATAAGCCTCTGCATGGATGTAAGAAATTTCTTTTAATTTTAACGCCCCTTCCATAGCAATGGGATAGTGTATTCCTCGGCCCAAGAATAAAGCATGTTCTTTATGCGCAAAATCTTCGGCCATTGAAATAATTTGATCTTCTAGTTGCATTACTTTTTCTAGTGAATCTGGTAATGCCTCTAAAGAAGCGTTTATACTTTTTTCAGCTACTTCTGAAAGCCCATGGTTCCTGCCTAGAACTAGAGTTAACATTAATAATCCCACTAACTGAGTGGTAAATGCCTTAGTTGATGCGACACCTATCTCCGGTCCAGCTTTTGTCAAAAAAACTAAATCTGATTCCCTAGCTAGTGAACTAGTAGGAACGTTGCAAATTGCAAGCCTAGCTAAATAACTAATAGCACTTGAAGCCCTTAGACAAGCAAGAGTGTCGGCTGTTTCTCCTGACTGAGAAATTATGATAAATAAAGTATTGGGGCCTACTACTTTATTTCTGTACCTAAATTCACTAGCAACTTCAACGCTGCATGGTAAGCCAGACAATCCTTCTAACCAATATTTTGCTACCATTCCTGCATGATAACTGGTTCCACAAGCAACTATTTGAACTGCCTCTACTTTCTTAAAAATCTCTGGAGCATTAGGTCCAAATATCTCTTCTTGTACTCCATTTACTGTAAATTGCCCCTCTAAAAGGCCTCTCACCTTGGAGGGTTGCTCAGAGATCTCCTTCATCATGAAGTGCCTAAACTTTCCTTTATCTACGTTTAGCCCTAAGCTCTTTGCTACAACCACAGGTCTTATAATTTCTTCTCTTTTAGAATTCCATATTTTTACATGGCTAGACGTGATTTCTGCTAAATCCCCCTCTTCCATAAAAATAAACTCCTCTGAAAAATCAGCTAAAGCTAACTGGTCAGAAGCAAGAAAATTTTCTCCCTCAGCAAACCCTAAAACTAAAGGGCTGCCTTTGCGGGCAGCTGCAATAACATCTGGTTGTTTAGCTGAAATAGCTCCGATTGCATAAGCTCCCTCTAGCTCTTCTACTGCATCCTGCAATGCCTCGGTAAGACTATTACATCCATTTGTAAATTTGGCATGCACTAAATGCGCTATTACTTCAGTGTCTGTATCAGAAATAAACTTATACCCTAGGGCCTTTAACGTAGTTCTAAGAGCCGCATGATTTTCTATAATGCCGTTATGAACTATATAAATATCATTTTTAGAGCCATGCGGATGGGCATTAATCTCAGTTGGACTTCCGTGAGTAGCCCACCTTGTATGAGCTATGCCCATATTACCGACTAAAGGGCTAATGGCCATGGCTGACTGTAATTCTGAAACCTTACCTAGTTTTCTAATTACATCTATTTGATTTGACTGATTATTAAATACAGCAACACCAGAAGAATCATATCCCCTATACTCCTGACGCAATAAGCCTGTTAGTAGCTTATCTGCTACCGGTCTATTAGATGCCACTCCTATTATTCCGCACATTATTTTTTCTTTTTATTTTTCAGGTTGACTTGTTTGCTCCTTGCTATTGCCAAACTTCCCTCTGGTATGTTTTTAGTAATTACTGATCCTGCTCCAGTATACGCGTTTTTTCCTATACGCACAGGAGCCACCAAAGAGGTATTTGAACCTATAAATGCTCCGTCTTCAATGATAGTGGTAGATTTTTTTTCTCCATCATAATTACAAGTAATTGTGCCTGCTCCGATATTTGAACCATTTCCAGCCTTAGTATCTCCTAAATAGGTCAAATGTTTAGCCTTGGAATTAGAGCCAATATAGCTCCTGTTGACTTCAACAAAATTACCTAAATCTACATGGTCTTTGATCTCACTGCCTCCCCTGACTCTGGCAAACGGACCTAAAGTAGAGCCTATTCCAACTAAAGAATCTTCTATTACGCTATTTGCCAAAATCTTTGTTCCGTCCTCTATACTAGAGTTTGTAATATAACAGTTAGGGCCTATATTTATATTCTTTCCAAGGGAAACTTGTCCTTCAAAAACACAATTAACATCAACAAAACAACCAGGTCCTGCATCTAAACTTCCCCGAACATCAAAACGATTGATGTCGCCAAACCTAACACCTTTTTTGATTAGCCTTAATGCCTCTCTTTTTTGATATACCCTTTCTAAGATATGAAGCTCTTCAGCATTATTTGCTCCGAGGGTCTCCTCTTTGATAAAAGGTTTAACGCTCTTAATACTAAATCCAGAATTTTTAGCAATTTCTACAATGTCGGTTAAATAATATTCTTTAGAAGAATTGTTGTTTTTAATATCAGGTATCCACTTCTTAAGTAAATCTGAATGAAGAGCCATAATTCCAGAATTAACCTCTTTAATTTTTTTCTGGCCCGGACTTGTGTCTTTTTCTTCTACTATCCCAAGTATTTTTTTATTCGAACCTCTGACAATTCTTCCATACCCTTGGGGGTTTTCTAGTTCCATAGTTAAAAGAGCTAAATGTTTCTTTTGAGCTGCTTTTATTAATTTCTTTAAAGTTTTTGAACCCACCAAAGGAACATCTCCGTAAAGAATAACAACGATGGACCCCTTTCTTAAATGCCTTAAACACTGTTTTACTGCATGGCCAGTACCAAGTTGCTTTTTTTGATATACCCAAGATAAACTTTTAGTTGCATTTAAAGAGCTTTTAACCTCTTTGTGCCTATCTCCAACAACCACTAAATGCTTAGAGTTCGAAAATAAAATAGCTGTATCTAAAACGTGTTGAGCCATTGGCTTGCCGCCTAGTACTTTCAGCGCCTTCGGAACATGTCCAACCATTCTCTTGCCCTTTCCAGCCGCTAATATAATAAAATCTGTTCTCATGAATAACCCTTTTAAGGTAAAAATCTCTTAAGGTAAAGAAAAAAAGCTTAATTGATTACTTTTTGCGAAGCTTCTGGAGGGACTTCAAGCGCGCTGCTGCCTCTGCTAATTGTGCAGCAGCTAAAGAATAGTCTAAATCTGATTTTTTGCCTTCTAGCTCTCTTTCTGCTAATTCTTTAGCCCTTTGTGCCTCTGCCTCGTCTATATCTGTTGCTCTTTCAGCGACATCAGTTAATACTGTTATAGAGCCTGGTTGAACTTCTAAAAACCCACCTGAAGCATAAAAAACTTCTTCCTCTCCGCCCTCTATAGTCAGCCTCAAAGGCCCTGGTTTTAAACTTGTTAACAAGGGCGCATGTCTTGGTGTAATTGCTACTTCTCCAGCTCCACCATCAGCGATTAACATCTCTATTTCACCAGAAAAAATCTCCCCCTCAGGGCTCACAATGCTACAAGTTATAACCGACATGAGCTATGTTTTCTTTGATTTTTCAACGACTTCTTCTATGCTGCCCACCATGAAGAATGCCTGCTCTGGAAAGTCATCATATTCTCCATCCACAATTCCCTTAAAGCCCCTGACTGTATCTGCTAGAGAAACATATTTACCAGGTTCATTCGTAAAAATCTCTGCTACAAAAAAAGGTTGAGAAAGAAATCTTTCAATTTTCCTTGCCCTAGAAACTACTAATTTATCTTTTTCAGAAAGCTCGTCCATTCCTAAAATAGCTATAATATCTTTAAGCTCTTTATAGCGGTTAAGAATCATCTTCACGGAATTTGCTACATCATAATGTTCTTGACCAACCACATCTGCCTGTAACTGTCGACTCGAAGAGTCTAAAGGGTCTACGGCTGGATAAATTCCCAATGAAGCGATCTGCCTTGATAAAACAACGGTTGAGTCAAGATGTGCAAATGTTGTTGCTGGCGACGGGTCAGTATTGTCATCTGCAGGAACATAAATAGCTTGAACAGATGTTATGGATCCTGTTTTTGTTGAAGTTATTCTCTCTTGGAGCACGCCCATTTCTTCAGCCAAAGTTGGCTGGTATCCTACGGCCGATGGCATTCTTCCTAAAAGTGCTGAGCACTCAGTTCCAGCTAGCGTATAACGATAAATATTATCGACAAATAAAAGAACATCATTGCCTTCATCTCTAAATTCCTCAGCCATGGTAAGACCCGAAAGGGCTACTCTAAGCCTATTGCCTGGAGGCTCGTTCATTTGTCCATATACTAAAGCTACTTTATCTAAAACTCCCCCCTCTATCATCTCGTGATACATATCATTACCTTCACGTGTTCTTTCCCCTACACCCGCAAAGACTGAATATCCCTCATGCTCATAGGCTATATTTCTAATAAGCTCCTGTATGTTTACGGTCTTACCAACTCCAGCCCCACCAAAAAGTCCCACCTTTCCTCCTTTTGCAAAAGGGCACATCAGGTCGATTACCTTAATACCCGTCTCTAATAGCTCTTTTGTTTCTGCTTGATCTTCATAGGAAGGTGGAGCTCTGTGAATTGGCATTGACTTGTCTGCCTTAACTTTGCCCTTTTCGTCAATAGGCTCTCCCAAAACATTCATAATTCTTCCTAAGGTTCCTTTTCCCACAGGCACAGAAATAGGATTGCTAGTGTTTTTAACTGACACCCCCCTTTGAAGTCCTTCGGACGCGCCCATAGCTATTGTTCTTACTACTCCATCCCCCAACTGTTGCTGAACTTCTAAAACTAATCCATTTTTTTCAACCGTTAAGGCATCATAAATTTTAGGAAGATTGTCCTTGGGAAACTCCACATCTATTACTGCGCCTATTACTTGTATTACTGTTCCTGTACTCATAATTTTAAAATCCAAAATTTAATTAATAATTAAAGTGCCGCCGCACCTCCTACAATTTCTGAAAGCTCTTGCGTTATGGCTGCCTGTCTTGTTTTGTTATAAACCAACTTAAGCTCATCTATTAAATCACCCGCATTATCAGTTGCGCTTTTCATAGCGACCATTTTTGCCGCCTGTTCGCAAGCTATATTCTCAACTACTCCTTGATAAACTAAAGATTCAATGTATCTAGACATTAGCCCATCTAATATTGTTCTCGAATCATCCGGTTCATATATGTAGTCCCAATGTTGAATTTTTTGACCTGTCTCTTCCCTTAAAAGCGGAACTAATTGGTCCACTGTTGGGTTTTGTGTCATTGTATTTACAAACTTGTTGCTGGCTAAATAAATCTTATCTAGGTCGCCCTCAACAAAAGAGTCCAAAAGAACCTTCACAGCGCCAAGCAGCTCTTCAATAGAAGGGTCATCCCCTAACTTTTCTGTAGCTGAAATTATCCTCCCACCATAGGCCTTAAAAAAAGCCCGCGCCTTAGTTCCTATCAAACAATAGCCTACATCTTTGCCTTCTTCCGCCAACTCCCTAGTAAACCTAGTAACCTGTCTAAACAAATTTGCATTAAGCCCGCCGCACAAACCCTTATCTGAAGTTACGACAATTATAGCCACGTTTTTTACCTCCCTTTCATCCATGTAGGTTGGTTTGTATTCAGGCTGCCCATTGGCTAAGTGCGAAATGACTTCTAGCATTCTTTCTCTATAGGGACGACCTTTTGCCATTCTAGCTTCTGTCTTTTTCATTTTACTAGCTGCCACCTTTTCCATGGCACTAGTTATTTTTTGTGTATTGCCAATACTGGCAATCTGGTTTCTTACTTCTTTGCTACTTGCCATTTTTTAGTACGCCTGAGTGCTCATAAATTTATCCAAAGCCTCTTTGAACTCTGCGGCAATATCCTCTCCATATTCGCCTGTCTCAGATACTTTTTTCATAAGCTGTTCGTGTTGAGAATGGAGAAAAGATAAAAGAGATTTTTCAAAATCTTTTATCTTTACAACCTCTACCTCTTTTAAATAACCTTCATTAGCCGCAAACAAAACTGCTCCCATTTCTGCAACACTCATGGGTGAGTTCTGCCCCTGCTTCATTAACTCTGTTACACGGGTACCATGTTCCAACTGCTCTCTTGAAACGTCATCTAGGTCTGATGCAAATTGAGAAAAAGCTTCTAATTCTCGATATTGAGCCAAGGCAGTTCTTATGCCTCCGCCTAGCTTTTTAATTATAGGTAGTTGGGCAGCTCCTCCAACCCTAGACACTGATGTTCCCGGATCCATCGCAGGTTTAAGGCCAGCGCTAAATAAAGACGTTTCCAAATAAATTTGTCCATCAGTAATCGAAATAACATTAGTTGGAACAAAAGCAGAAATATCTCCTTCTTGGGTTTCTATAATAGGTAGGGCGGTTAAAGAACCTGTTTTTCCTTTCACTAGACCTTCAGTATAATTTTCAACATACTCTGCGCTGACTCTTGCCGCTCTTTCTAAGAGCCTTGAGTGGAGGTAAAAAACATCTCCGGGGTAGGCTTCACGGCCAGGGGGTCTTTTTAAAAGCAAAGACATTTGCCTGTACGCCCAAGCTTGTTTTGTTAAATCATCATAAACTATTAAAGCATCCTCGCCTCTATCCCTAAAATATTCGCCCATAGAGCACCCTGCAAAAGCAGCTATATATTGCATGGGGGCAGGATCTGCTGCACCTGCAGCTACAACTATTGTGTTTTCCATTGCCCCATATTTTTCTAATGTTCTTACAACCCCTGCTATGGTTGATTGCTTTTGGCCAATGGCTACATAAACACATCTCACGCCCGTTTCCTTTTGGTTAATTATAGCGTCTATAGCAATAGCGGTTTTTCCGGTCTGCCTGTCTCCAACAATTAACTCTCTTTGGCCCCTTCCCACAGGTACCATACTGTCAATAGCTTTCAATCCTATCTGTACAGGTTGATCAACTGGTTGCCTTGATATAACGCCTGGAGCAATTTTTTCCACAGGTGATCTTAATTCCGTATCAATAGCTCCCTTGCCATCAACAGGCTCTCCTAATGCGTTTACAACCCTCCCAAGCATTTGCTCACCAACCGGAACCTCTAAAATTGCTCCTGTGCACTTGGCCGTTTCTCCTTCTGACAACAGCCTATAATCACCTAAAATAACAGCTCCTACAAAGTCCCTTTCAAGATTAAGGGCCATACCTTGTACACCGTGTTCAAATTGAATTAGCTCACCATTCATAACATCACCAAGTCCGTGTATTCTCGCTATACCGTCAGCCAAAAAAACAATAATTCCCTCGTTGCTTGGTCTTGGCTCGGAGTCTAGGGCGTCTATCTTTTGTTTAATAATTTCGCTTATTTCTGATGGGCTTAATTCTTCCATTTTTAACCTTTAAATTTTATAAAATTTGATTCTTTAAATCTTCCAACTTTCCTTTAATTGACGCATCAAACACATCTCCTCCGCTTTTCGCCAGAAATCCACCTATTAATGCTTGGTCTAATTTTCTTTTTACCACAAGGTTCTCGCCAAAATACTTTTTCAATGATAATTTAATAATCTCGACCTGTTCTAGAGAGACTTCAAAGGGTGTAAAAATTACTACTGTCTTTTTATCCTCCCTTGCTTCTATTAATTTTCTGTACTGATTGGTTATATCGGGCAATAAAGAAAGCCTTTTAGACTCCCCCAAAACTCTTAAAAAGCGCATAGATTTGGGCTGAACTTCACCTTCTACAATAGCAAGCAGTTCTTCAACTTTTTCCAGATAAGTGAGCTGTGGTGAATCTATCAAGTTAGCCACAGCCAAGTTACTAACAGTTGAGGATACAAGCTCCAGGTCATCAACCCAACCCTCTGAGTGCTCAAAGAGAGCCTTAGCGTATGGTCTTGAAAGGGTTTCGTTATTAGACATTTTTATAATTCTTTTGCAATCTCGTCAATAAGAGAGGCGTTGCTTTCTTTGTCAATTTCTGACTTTAATATCTTTTCAGCTCCAGCGACCGCTAAAATAGCAACCTCAGATCTCAGCCCCTCTCTCGCCTTGTTAATGCTCTGGGAAAGGTCATTTTCCGCGGTAACTTTAATTCTTTCAGCCTCTTCTTGAGCCTTAGTCTTTGCATCCTCAACCACCTGGGTGGCCCTAAGGTTTGCTTGATTAAGAATTTCAGCAGCTTCTTTTTTTGCCCCGCTTATTAAGCTTGTCTTCTTTGATTCCGCCTCCTCAAGCTCTCTTTTTCCTCTACTTGCAGCCTCAAGCCCGTCTGCTATTTCTTTTTCTCTCTCCTCAAGAATTTGCAGCATTGGAGGCCAAACATACTTCATACAAAACCACACAAACAGGATAAAGGCCAGAAGCTGGCCTATAAGTGTGTAATTAAAATTCATAGACTTAGCTCGTTATTTTTAAGTAAAAAGAAAAATTAAGCCAAAAGCTAAAGATATAATTGGCAAAGCGTCTACCAACGCCATCATTATAAAAAACTGTCCTAACAAGTAACTTTGAAGCTCTGGTTGCCTGGCGATGCCCTCTAGGTATTTGGAAGCCGCAACTCCAACACCGATAGCCCCGCCTACAGCTCCCAAACCAACCATTATGGCTCCAGTTATAAACCTTAGTTCTTCCATTTTTTTTCTCCTTATTTAAATTAGTGGTGAGTTTCGTGTGCCTGGTTTAAAAACACAACAGTTAAAATCATAAATACGTATGCTTGCAGGGCAATAATCAGTACATGAAAAATAGCCCAGCCCATGTGCAAAAGTATACCCAGAATACCCCAAACAGCACCAGAAATGCTTTCAAAAAAGCTTCCAAAAAGAAGGGCGATAAGTATAAATATCATCTCTCCTGCAAAAAGATTTCCATAAAGCCTTAGAGCAAGGGCAGCTTGTTTAGCATAAAACCCCGGTATCTCAACAATCATATTAAAGGGAATCGCCCACTTGCCAAGAGGTTGTAAAGTTAGCTCTGCTAAAAATCCACCTATACCTTTATTTTTAATGCTGTAATAGTGAATGAGTATTGCTATACCTAAAGCCATCCCGGCAGGTGCATTTATATCTGCCACTGGCAAGATCTTAAAATAATGTACCGGCCCATATTCCACTGAAGACTGAAACCCATTAGCAATCCAAGGTATTAGGTCTACAGGTAAAAGGTCCATCAAATTCATGGCTAAAATCCAAGAAATTGAAGTAAGTGCTAACGGCCCTATGATGTTGTTGTTTTTTGGAACAAAGGTGTCCTTAACTGCGCCTCTTACAAAATCAAACATATACTCAAATGCGTTTTGAATTTTGCTGGGACTTTTGACTGAAGCTCTTCTTGCTATCAATCTAAAAATCAAACAAACAAAGCCCCCCAAAAGGATGGACATGACCATAGTGTCCACGTGCACCGCATTAAATCCCATGTCTTTCGTGTCGCAAGTGTAATCTCCTTGCTCTGTGTGGGCGGCATTAGGCCCTCCAAAGTTTATGTGCCCGTCAGCAAACCTCCATTTTCCATCAGAACACTCTCCAAAGGTTAAGTTTTGAAGATGATGTTGTATAAATTCTGTAGAGTTTAATTCTTTATTTGCCATATCGTGTTTTGGGCGCGGCAATTATAAGGCGGTAAGGCTGCTAATAAAAGTCAAAATGGAAAAAAAATTATTTTTTTATTTTTTTTAATATACCTTCTAGTTCAAATGAGTTTTTATATGACAAAACTAAAGTCCCCTTGCCCGAAGTCTTATGCCTTATTACAACGCTTGATCCAAAATAGTCAGAAAGTTCTTTCTCTAAAAATACTATGTTTGGGTCTTCTTTTTTTGTTTCTTTTAAGGAAGGCTTCTCTTGTGACTCTTTTTTAACCAGCCTCTCTGTTGCCCTAACTGACAAGCTCTCTTTTATGATCTTCTTGGTAATAAGAGCTTGGCCTTCATCGCTTAAGGTTAACAGCGCCCGTGCGTGCCCCATTTCTACTTGACCCCTTTCAAGGGCTTCCTGTGTTTCTTTGCAAAGACGAGTCAATCTAAGTAGGTTTGCCACAGCGCTGCGTGATTTTCCTACGGACGCTCCCAGCTCCTCTTGTGATAAATTAAACTCCTTTTGAAGCCTGTGAAGACCCCTAGACAAGTCCATTGCGTTTAAGTCTTCTCTTTGAAGGTTTTCTATTAAAGCTATTTTAGCTGTTTGGTCATTGTTTAATTCTCTGATGATTGCTGGTACTAGCTTTAGGCCAGCCAGTTTAGAGGCCCTCCACCTTCTTTCTCCTGCAACTATTTCGTAACGCCCAGAGGCTAAAGATTTTACAATTATGGGTTGAAGAACACCTTCAGATTTAATGCTTTCAGCTAGCTCTTCTAAATTTTCTCTTTTCATTTTTGTTCTGGGTTGGTATTGGCCAGGGGTTAGGTCTTCTAGTTTAATTTTATGAATTTCTTCTAGTGCCCTGGGACCTTGTGAGGACGGCCTTGAGCCTCCCAACAAAGAATCTAAACCCGTCCCTAAATTCTTTTTTTCTTCAGTCACTCCGCGCCCTCTTTGTGTTTTTCCATTCTAGAAATAAGCTCTCCTGCTAAGGCCAAGTACGCTAAAGACCCCTTAGCCGAGGGGTCGTATTTTAATATTGGCTGGCCAAAGCTTGGTGCCTCTGCTAGTTTTATGTTTCTAGGTATAACTGTCGAATACAGTTCGTTTGAAAAATGTTTTTTTAGCTCTTCTACCACCTGATGACCAAGTTTGTTTCTACCGTCAAACATAGTTCTAATTATGCCAGAAATTTGTAAATTGTGCCCTGTAGCTTCATTTAGTTGCTCTACGGTTTGAACCAATCCAGCCAATCCTTCAAGAGCGAAGTATTCGCACTGCATTGGAATAAGAAGATCTTTAGCTGCCCTTAAGCCATTAATAGTAAGGAGATTAAGTGCTGGTGGACAGTCTATAATACAATAATCATAATTTTTAGATCGCGCGTCTAGGTTTTTGAAGAGGGCCGTCTCTCTTTGATCTCTGCTCCTTAACTCTGACTCTGCAGCAGTCAGAGAGGGGCCCGAGGGCATTACGTCATATCCAAAGTCTGGCGCTCGTATGACTTGTTTATCTTCGTTCTCTTCTAAAAGCGCACCGCAAGAGCCCTCACTTTCTTCACTCTTTGCTAGGCCAGAGTTGGTTGTAGCATTTGCTTGCGGGTCCACATCTACAAGCAAAACCCTCCTGCTTGCCGCTGAGAGGCAGGCAGCTAAATTTACTGCAGTGGTTGTCTTTCCAACCCCTCCTTTTTGATTTGCTACGACAAGTGTTTTCAAGGTAATTTTATTTAAATTAAACAGCGCCTATTGTTACTAAAACATTTTTCCTGCTTCTTAGTTCTGAGTATATATTTTCTGATGAAATTATTTTGTATTTTTTTTTAAATTTCTCTCCTATTTCCCCTTTTTCTGTTCTCATTAACTTCAAGAAGCTGCCTTTATCTAGAAAATATTTTGCTGAATTTATGGACTCGTCTATGCCGCCAAAAGCCCTGGACACTATCTCAACCCCCTCTTGTTGCAAAGAAAAAGACTCCATTCTCTCTGCGACAACTGTAGTGTTTTTAAGGTCCAGCCTGTTGATGGCGTGTAACAAAAACGCTGCTTTTTTTTTATTGCTCTCTACCAGGTAAAAAGTTTTTTTAGGAAGGCTTATGGCAAGCGGAATGCCTGGGAACCCAGCCCCACTACCCATGTCCACAATTATTTGTTTTTTTATTTTTTTTGCTATCGAAAGTGAATCTTCTACGTGTAAATGGGCTTGTTGTATTCCGGTCCTTGACATTAGGTTGTGTGTTTTGCCCCACTCTTTTATGAGTGCCAACAATACTCTGATTGATTCTTCTTTGTTTCTTGGGTGCGGGGCTCTAGACATTAAGCCGCTTCTTTCGGGTTTGGTTTGGTTTTTTTTAAATGTATTATTAGTAGGCTTATTGCGGCTGGAGTTATACCTGATATTCTCAGCGCCCTCCCTATCGTAGAGGGTTTGTGTTCATTTAATTTTTCTACAGCCTCGTTTGAAAGTCCCTTTATTTTTTTGAAATTAATGTCTTTTGGTATGGGGGTTTTTTCTTTTTTTTGATTTTTTTTAATCTCTTTTTGCTGTCTAACTATATATCCTGAATATTTCACTTCTGCCTCTATCTCATCTATGTAGTTTTGTGACAAACCTTTGTTTGATTCTGGTAGGTCAGTGAAATTAATCCCCGGTCTCTTTAAAAGCTCATAATGTGTTTTTGTTTCTGTGATACTTTGTTTTGTAATAAGCTCTAAAGTGTTTGCTTCTTCTGAGCCCGCCCTAACCTTGAGGTGTTTTAGTTTTTTTATTTCTTCAGTTGTTTCGTGCCGTTTTTGTTTGATTTTCATCCAACTTTTAGTGGTTATTAATCCAATATCTAGGGCGCTTTTTCCCAGTCTCAAGTCTGCGTTGTCTTCCCTTAAAAGCAATCTGTGCTCCGCCCTGCTTGTAAACATTCTGTAGGGTTCTTTAGTGCCTTGAGTAACAAGGTCGTCCACTAAAACCCCTAGATATGCTTGATCTCTTCCTGGTACCCACTCTTCTTTTTGTTTAATCTTTTGGCTTGCGTTGATACCCGCCAGCAGCCCTTGAGCTGCCGCTTCTTCGTATCCTGTTGTTCCGTTTATTTGGCCAGCAAAATACAAGCCCTCGATGTGTTTGCTTTCCAAAGAGTGCTTGAGGCCCTTTGGATTAAAAAAATCATATTCTATTGCATATCCCCACTCTGTTATTTTGGCCCCTTCTAAGCCTCTTATGGATTTCACAAAACACTCTTGGGAGTCTTCTGGCAGGCTTGTAGATATGCCATTAGGATAAATTGTGTTAGTAGTAAGCCCTTCTGGTTCTAAAAATATCTGATGGGACTCCTTAGAAGGGTATCTCACAATCTTATCCTCAATTGACGGGCAATACCTTGGTCCTGTGCCTTTTATTTTTCCTGAATAAAGCGGCGACCTGTCCAGTGAGTTAGAAATGATTTCGTGTGTTCTTGGATTCGTTCTGGTTATGTAACAGTTTACTTGCTCTGGGTGTTCTCGTCTGTTTCCATTAAAAGACATTACCGGCCTGGGGGTGTCTCCTGGTTGTTCGGTGACTTTCTTCCAGTCTATGGATCTGCCATCTATTCTCGGGGGTGTTCCTGTTTTCAGCCTTCCTACTTCCAAGGGCAGTTCTCTCAGCCGATCTGCCAGTTTGTTGCTTGCCTTTGACCCGGCCCTTCCTCCTGACTGCTGTTCTAGACCTCTATGCATCACTCCCCCCAGAAAAGTTCCGGTGGTTATAACCACCGTTTCTACCAAAATGCTTCCGTGCTCTTCTGTCACTACTCCCTTAACCCTAAGACCTTCTATCACAAGATCTGAAACAGTGGCCTCTAGGGTTGTGAGGTTTTTCTGTTTCTTTATAAGCTTTTGTATGGCTGTCTTATACATATATCTGTCTGTTTGAACTCTCGTCGCTCTTACTGCCTGCCCTTTACTGGCATTAAGTACCCTAAAGTGTATTCCTGAAAGGTCTGCAGCTTTTGCCATAAGACCGCCCATAGCATCTACTTCTTTAGCTAAGTGGCTTTTACCAATTCCCCCTATGGCTGGGTTGCACGACATTTGACCAATGGTATCAAAGGCATGAGTCACCATCAGTGTGTTTATACCCGTTCTTGCTATAGCGCTCGCGGCTTCTATGCCGGCATGGCCTCCTCCTATAACAATTGCTCTAAATTGATTAAATCTCATATTTGTTAATAACTTATACTTTTTATTATATATAAATTTTAGTTAATAATTTGTAATTATAGTCTAGCTGAATTTCTGTTGGTAACTTCTTAAATCACATAAGCCCGCACTAAATAGTTTGTAGCAAGATAGGTATAACATTAGATAGTTTTGTGATTAAACCTACATAAAAATGTATAAAAAGAAATGTTTCCACAGCTTTAAATAATGTTTCTACAATTTTTTACTTACCTATACAGAAATGTGAAAAAATTTCACCCAACAAGTCGTCCGAAGAAATGGGCCTCGTTATTTCCCCTAAAAAAAACTGACCTTCTTTTAGTGACTCTGACACTAACTCCAAGCCTTCTTTGTTTTTAAGCCCCTTGAGAGATGCCTTGAAGCAAGACAAACAAGCATTTAGGTTCTCAACATGACGCCTTCTAGCAAAAACAGGAGTCTCAGAGCTTTCTTTAACGTCTAAAGCTAAAAATATTTCCGCAATAAGCACATCGATACCCAAACCCTCTTTAGCTGAAATATAAATATTGTTTTCAATCACACCCACTCTTTTTTCTACATCCAAGTCACATTTGGTTATTAAATTCAGATGGGGTCCGCTGAAAGAGTCTTGTTCACCAAACGAACCAAATTCTTTTATAGACAAGACTATGTCAGAATCATGTGCTTCCAAAAGAGTTTTTTCCATTCCTTTTTTTTCAATAACATCCTCGGTTCCCTTTCTAAGACCTGCTGTGTCTACAAACTCAACCTTATATCCAAGTAAATTAATTACCCTCTTAATAGGATCTCTGGTTGTACCTGGCTCATTAGTGACAATAGAGGCCTCATCTTGTGATAGTAAGTTTAGAAGAGTTGATTTTCCAGAGTTAGGAGGGCCAACAATTGATACCTTAAAACCCTCTCTTAACAAAGAACCGCGCTCTGAACTTTCTAATAGAGCTGACAAAAGAGAAACCTCCTTCTTAAGGGACGCTATCATTTCTAAGACGGTTTGTTCTTCAACTTCTTCATCAGGAAAATCTAGGGAGGCCTCCAAGCGAACCCTTAAGAGGATTAGCCGATCAATAGTAGAGTTGATTTTAATAGAGAAGTCACCCCTCAAGGAAGAGAGAGCAGCCTTTGTGGCCTCTGTAGACTGTGCTAATATTAAATCAGATACAGATTCGGCTTGAGCTAAATCAATCTTGTTATTAAGAAAAGCTCTTTCTGTAAATTCCCCCGGCCTTGCCATCCTGGCCCCACAAGAAATAGAAGCGCCAATTATTTTGTTTATTAAAACAGGGTTGCCATGACAGTGTATTTCTAAAACATCCTCCCCAGTATATGATTTAGGAGATTTAAATAAAACAACCAAACCAGAGTCTATTTCAACCCGATCTAAATCTAAAATATTACATCTTTTAAATTTCCAGGGCTCGTCTAGATCTCCACACAACTTTCTTCCAATATCAGCCGCCTTTTTACCAGAAAGCCTTACTATGCTTACCCCGCCCCTGCCACCCGGAGTAGCGGGAGCTACTATGGTGTCAGACATGTTTACTTTAATCCCGGCCTAAGATAGTAAAGTTGTTGAACCAAAGTCACCAACATATTCATAAGCCAATATAAAACTAGACCAGCAGGAAAAAAACAAAACATTACAGAAAAAACAAGAGGCATATATTTCATCATTTGAGCCTGCATGGGGTCTGCGTTAGGTGGCGTTGGAGTTAGGGTTTGAGAATAATACATGCCAGCTGCATTTAGAAGAGGGAGAATAAAGTAGGGGTCTTTTTGGGAGAGATCAACTATCCAAAATACAAAAGGAGCGTGTCTCAGCTCTACTGTTTCAATAAGGACCCAATAAAAGGCTAAAAAGAATGGCATTTGTGCAAGCATAGGCAAGCAGCCCCCCAGGGGGTTAACACCCTCTTTTTGATACAAACCCATCATTTCTTGGCTAAACTTTTGTTTGTCAGTACCATGAATTGCCTGAAGCTCTTGAAGCTTTGGAGAAAGGGCTCTCATTTTAGCCATAGACTTGTAAGCAGCAGCAGATAGAGGCCACAGGAGAATCTTTAGAGATACGGTGAGAAATATAATTGCCAGACCCCAGTTTCCAAAAATAGAAAAACCAAAATTTAAAACCCAGTATAGGGGCTTTCCTAGCCAGAACAACCACCCATAATCAACAGCTAAACCTAAGTTCTCTTGAACCAAGTCTAGGTTTTCAGGAATTTTAGGACCCACGAACAAGGTTTGTGAAGAGCTAAAGCTTTCGCCCGGGTTAAGCATTGTGGTTTCTCCGGCAAGGCCTACGGAATAAATCCCATCACTTTTCTTTTTAGCTTGATAGAGGTATTTTTTTGATTGATCAGGAATCCAGGCGGATAAAAAATAGTGCTGAATTATGGAAGACCACCCACCTACAGACATTTCAGAAAAAGGCTCCTCCTCCAAGTCATCAAAACTTATTTTATTGTATTTATCTGAATCTGTGGAAAAAACTGGACCTAGGTACGCATAGGTCATAAAACCAGATTCAACCTCAGTAGTGTTTCTTTCGATGGTTTGATAGGGAGTTACTTTTAATGAACCCAAACCCCCTTGGTTCTTTATTTCATCAATAACCAAGATGTCATATCTGTCTTTATAAAGAACAACAGTCCTTTTGTAACTTAGGTCTTTAATAGAGCTTATTAAAATAAAACTCACAGAATCACCAGATTCCTCAGAAGACAAAGAGCTAAAATTTGGTTTAAGATAGCCCTCATCAGCAGAAAAGAAACCACTGTTAGCCCTGTAATAATTATCCCCTTGAAAATCAAATAAGGTGATGTTTTCTTCAGAGTTTAATGACGTCTTCATTCCCAACAACTCAGCTTGCACAAAGGCCCCAGAAACAGGGTCAACTTTAAGAATTAAAACATTGTTAGATATCATATAAAGATCATCTGCATCTAAAGAAGACTCAGAATCAGAGATTTCAACTAAGGTTTCGGGTGAGGGTTGCGATATTGTAAGTAAGTCTTCACTATCTATTATAACACTTTCTGTAGTGGCTTTATATTTATCAACCGCTATATTTGTTATTTCTGCGGGCTCAAAGTAAGACCATTGTAGTAATAAATAGTAAGCTGTTGATCCTATAGCCAACAAAATAAATATTTTGATTTTATCCACTTTTTTTCCTCTCAGGAATGGGGTCATATCCGCTCTTGCCAAAAGGGTGGCACTTAGAGATTCTTACAAAAGTTAACCATAGACCCTTGAAAAGCCCATGACTTTTTAAAGACTGAACAGAGTACTCAGAGCAGGTCGGTTGAAACCTACAAACACTATAGTAAAGAGGACTAATAAAAGACTGATAAAACCTAATTGTTTTTATTAACAAAAGTATTGGAATTTTATTAATTTTTGAAAACATTTTTCCAAAGAGAGTTTAGGTGCTCGTTAATATTCTTGTCGTTTATTTTTATACACTTATTTGACATAACAACATAATCAAGGTTTTTTAAATTATTTTTATTAGCCATAAAGCTATTTTTTATTTTTCTTTTTAGAAGGTTTCTATGAACAGCAAGTTTAATATTTTTTTTCTTTAGAGCCACCCCCAATCTGGGGTATAGTTTGTTAGTTTTTTTTCCAAGAAGAAAAAATAGTTCATTAGAAAATTTAACATCAGGGTGTTGAAAAACATGATCAAAGGTTTCTTTAGAGTTTATTTTATTTTCCCTGCTTAATGACATAGAGTTAAGAAAGTTATTAAACAGCTAATTTCTTTCTACCTTTTCTTATTCTGTTGTTTAATATAGCCCTCCCTACTTTTGTAGAGTTTCTGGATCTAAACCCATGTGTTCTAGCTCTCTTAATTCTGCTGGGTTGGTATGTTCTTTTCATAATTTAAGGGCATTGCTTTTAAAATGTAGCGCGAATGATAGGTTTTTTATAAGAATTTAACAAGAAAAAAGAAAAAAACCATTATATTAACAGCTTATCCACAGAATTTAATCTTGGTTATGCTGTGGATAACTTTATTTTTTTAATATACAATTATTTAAATGTCAGATATATATTTTTGGAATGAGTGTAAAAAAACAATAGAGAGAGATCTTCCGGTAGAAGAATATTCAACATGGATATCCCCGCTTTCTCTAAAGGTGAACGGTGGCTCAAAACCCCTTTCCTATAGGGTTGTGGCGCCAAATAAGTTTATTTTAGATTGGGTAGAAGATAAATATTCTTTGTTGATACAAGAGAGGCTGGCAGCCATAACAACAAATAAAAATTTAAATCTTACATATGAGGTTGAAGAGGACCATGATAATTTGTCACAAAATCAAGTCTCATCAAATAATAGTGATTTATCAGCAATCCCTGAGCTCAAAAAGAAAATTCCACCAGCAGAAAAACCAGAAGAAAATCTAGTTTCATCTTTTTTATTTGAAAACTTTGTTGAGGGCAAGTCTAATAGAATTGCTTTTGCAGCTTCTAAACAAATAGCACAAGGAAAAAAAACCTCATATAACCCTCTCTTTATATATGGAGGTGTTGGTTTAGGTAAAACACACTTGATGCATGCTTCAGGTAATGAAATAAAAGCTACGAATAAATCAAAAAGAGTAGTTTACGTTCATTCAGAGAAGTTTGTGAATGATATGGTAAAATCACTACAATTAGGAGCAATATCGGAGTTTAAGAGTTTTTATAGAGGCTTGGACGCCCTTCTAATTGATGACATACAGTTCTTTGCCAACAAAGAGCAGTCTCAGGAAGAACTTTTTCACACATTTAATTCCCTTTTAGAGAGAGGAAGCCAAATGATTCTAACTTGTGATAGATATCCTAAAGAGATAGATGGATTGGAAGATAGGTTAAAATCTCGTCTTGGGTGGGGCCTTCCTGTAGTAATTGAACCACCCGAACTAGAAACAAGGGTTGCAATCCTTTTATCAAAAGCCTCAAAGATGAATGTTTCTTTAGACAGCGAGTGCGCTTTTTTTATTGCTCAAAAGGTAAGATCTAACGTAAGGGAGCTAGAGGGAGCTTTAAAAAGGGTGGTTGCAAATTCCAATTTTACTAATAAACCTATTTCAGTGGGCTTAATTAAGGAGTCCTTAAAGGATCTTTTGGCAATACAGGCCAAGCAGGTAAGTGTGGATAATATTCAAAGAATTTCTTCTGAGTATTATAATATTAGACTTGGAGATATGCTTTCAAAGAAAAGAAGCAGATCGATAGCAAGGCCAAGGCAAATGGCTATGTTTTTGGCTAAAGAATTAACCAATCATAGTTTACCTGAGATAGGAGATTCTTTTGGGGGAAGAGACCATACAACAGTTTTACATGCCTGTAGAAAAATTCATGAATTAAGGGCTACTAATACTGAAATAGAGGAAGATTATAGAAACTTGATAAGGGTCTTAACGGCATGAAGTTTACAGCAGAAAAAAACCAAATTGTGTTAGCTATTCAAAATGCATCTTCTGTTGCAGAGAGAAAAAGCACAATGCCTATTTTAGCTAATATGCTGATAAAAACAGCAGGTGGGGTGATTGAATTTACTGCAACAGATCTAGAGATACAAGTTAAATCATTTGCTTCTGTTGTAGAAATTCAAGTTGAAGGGGAAATCACGGTATCAGCAAGAAAAATGGCAGAGCTATGTAAATCCCTACCAGACAATGAGAAGATTAGTTTTTTTGTAGATTTAGGCAAGCTTTCAGTACGCGCTAAATCATTCCAGGCAGACCTATCAACAATTTCAGCAGCTGACTTTCCTCAGCTAGAGTGCAATGAGCCTCTATCAACCATAAATATGCCCAAAGAGAACCTTTCTAAAATCCTAAATAAAACTCATTTTTCTATGGCTACTCAAGATCACAGACCTTATTTAAATGGTCTTTTGTTAGAGCTTAAGGAAGATAAAATATCTGCTGTTGCAACAGACGGACATAGACTTGCCATGTCTACTCTTAGTTTAAGCGATGGCAAGAAAGAAAGCTCAAATATAATTCCAAGAAGGGCTGTACAAGAGCTTTTGAAGATTTTATCAAACGCAGATCAAGACATTGAGCTAATAGTGGGTCAGAATTTTATGAGCGTTAATTCTTCCACCTTTCAGTATTCTTCAAAACTTATAGAAGCTAAATTTCCAGACTATCAGAAGGTCTTTCCTGTGGGCGAACCCTCTATCCTTTTGGTTAATAAACAAGACTTGCTAGCAGCTTTAAATAGAGCTTCAGTTTTGTCTAATGAGAAATATAGGGGCGTTACATTATGCTTAGCAGAGCAAGCATTAAAATTGAAAACAAACAATCCTGAACAGGAATCAGCAGAAGAGGATTTAGATGTAAATTATAGCGGACCTTCTTTTGAAATAGGCTTTAATATAGGTTATCTAGAAGATGCGCTGCAATCCTTAGACAGCGAAGAAGCAGAACTTCTGTTCTATGGGGAAAATTCAAGCTGCTTGTTAAAAGCTACTAACGATGAGCTTTCTGCATATGTGGTGATGCCGATGAGACTATAGTCAAATGACTATAACCAGGTTAGATCTAAAAAACTTTAGACTTTTTAAAAATCCATCTTTTAATCTAAAAGATGGAATTAATTTAATTTATGGAAAGAATGGCTCTGGTAAAACAAGCTTACTGGAAGCCATAATAGTAGCTCATGGAAAGAAATCTTTTAGAACTCCCAACCTTATAAATTGTATAAAAACAGGAGAAAGTTCATTTAAGGTGGGGGTTTTAGATGAGATTAATGAAGGAAGTATAAAATTAGAGGCAGTTAAATCTTCTAAAAAAAGGGTGGTATTTAAAAAAAGCTTATTAAATAAAAAGATAGGCTTGTCAGAGCACAGATTATTGCCTCAAATTATTAATGATAAGTCGTTTAAGCTTGTTGAAGGAGAGAGGGAAATAAGGAGAGATTTTATAAAATACCTTTTGTTTCACGTGAAACCTCAATTTAAGACAACTTATAATAAGTATGATAAATCTATGAAGCAAAGGAATAGGGCTTTAAGAGATAATAGAAATAAAAGCGAGATAGCTTTCTGGACAGAAGCTGTCATAGAGCATGGTGTTTTGTTGGGGAAGGAACAAAATGAAGTTTTTAAAGAGTTTAATGAAATAGCAAAAAAAAGAATTTCCTGTGCAAAAAAAGAATATAAATTAAATTTTTTAGAAGAAATAAAAGTTGACTATTTATGGGGCTGGAAGAAAGGAAAAAGCTTAAAGGCAGAACTTAAAGATTCTCTTGCCAAGGACTTGATCAATGGAAGGACGTCTTTCGGACCCCACAGGGCCGATATTATTTTTTCCCAAGGCTCTTCTTTAGTTATAAACTCCATGTCCAGAGGGCAGCTTAAACTATTGATATTACTAATATTTTTATCAGTCCAGGACTTTTTAAGGCAAAAAAACCTTATGCGTAGTTTGCTAATGATAGATGATCTAGGGTCTGAGTTAGATTTTAATAATTTAGTAATATCTCTTAAGGAAATTTTAAAAACAAACGAGCAGGCTTTAATTACATCTACAGGGACAGACTGGATTAACCACATAAGCATAAATGACTTTAATATTAACAAGATTTCCATTTGATTTTGTAGTAAAATTAATGCATGGTCGATAAGAAAAAAACTAAATCTAAATCGAGCTCCAAACCCTTAAAAACCCTAAAAGCAAAGAAAACTAAGCAGTCTAAATCTGCAACATACGACTCATCTAATATTCAAGTACTAAAAGGCTTGGAGGCTGTAAAAAAGAGACCCGGAATGTATATAGGTGACACAGACGATGGAACTGGCCTTCATCACATGGTATTCGAGGTGGTAGATAATTCTATAGATGAATCTCTCGCTGGGCACTGCAAAAAAATAGATGTTTCAATATTGTCTGATAATAGTGTTGTTATATTGGATGACGGAAGAGGCATACCTACAGATATTCATAAGGAAGAGGGAGTGTCCGCCGCTGAAGTAATTATGACAAAGCTACATGCTGGAGGTAAATTTGATGATAATTCTTACAAAGTTTCTGGAGGACTACACGGAGTTGGGGTATCTGTTGTAAATGCGCTTTCAGAGGAGCTTGAATTAACAATAAGAAGGGACGGAAATGTTTATCAGCAAATGTATGCTAATGGCGATCCAGCCACTAAATTAAAAAAAGTTGGAAAGTCTGAAAATACAGGAACAGAAGTTCGGTTCATACCTTCAACTGATATTTTCACAAACATTGAATTTCATTATGATATTCTCGCTAGCAGACTTAGAGAATTATCTTTCTTGAATTCTGGACTAGAAATAAATTTAGAAGATCAGAGATCTGGCAATAAGGAGACTTTTAAACATAAAGGAGGCTTGTCTGAGTTCGTACAATACTTGAATAAGAAAAGAACAACAGTAAATTCAGTTTTTCATTTTGTACAAACCTCAAAGAATGACATTACTGTAGAAGTAGCCCTCCAATGGAATGATGGGTATCAAGAAAACATACAGTGCTTTACTAATAATATTCCCCAAAGAGACGGAGGCACTCATCTAGTAGGGTTTAGGACAGCCCTTACGAGAGGCCTAAATAACTATATGGAGAAAGAGGGCTTTTTTGCAAAGAATAAAATAACAGCAGGGGGAGATGATGCAAGAGAGGGATTAACAGCAATTGTTTCAGTTAAAGTTCCTGACCCTAAATTTTCATCCCAAACTAAGGATAAACTTGTATCTTCTGAAGTAAGACCTGTAGTGGAACAGGCGGTGTATAAGAATCTTAGGGACTACCTTTTAGAAAATCCAGCAGAAGCCAAGTTAATTGCTACAAAGATAATAGAAGCTGCAAGGGCCAGAGAAGCAGCTAGAAAAGCAAGAGATTTAACCAGAAGAAAAGGAGCTTTTGATGGAGGAGGCCTTCCTGGAAAGCTGTCTGACTGTCAAGAAAAAGATCCAGCCTTGAGTGAAATTTATCTAGTAGAGGGCGAGTCAGCAGGGGGATCAGCAAAACAAGGGAGAGATAGGAAGTTTCAGGCAATTTTGCCACTTAAAGGAAAGATTTTGAATGTAGAGAAGGCAAGAATAGACAAAGTTCTTTCTTCAGATGAAATTATTACCCTCATAACAGCTTTAGGTTGTGGTATTAAAGGGGAAGAGTGGAATCCAGCAAAGCTTCGTTATCACAGAATAATAATAATGACAGATGCTGATGTAGATGGTTCGCACATAAGGACCCTCTTACTTACTTTTTTTTACAGACAGATGCCGGAGCTAATAGAAAAAGGAAATATATATATAGCCCAGCCCCCATTGTTAAAATTAAAGAAAGGGAAGCAAGAAATATATTTAAAAGATGAAGTGTCTTTTAGAGAGCACCTAATTACAGAAATTTTGGACGATGGCGAGCTGGTCTTAAATAAAAAAGGCGAATCTATTAAAGGAGTTGCTCTTGGTAAACTTATACAAGAGCACGATCAGTTCAGGCTGGCACTTAAAGGATTGTCAGCTATTTATCCTAAGCGCCTTCTTGAAAAAATGTCTTATATTAAGAAATTCAAGGATCAAAAAAATGAAAAAGAAGTAAAGAAATGGTCCAAGGGTCTAGAAAAAATAATGAACAATTCTGCTCAAAATGGAGCTGTATGGTCATCTTCAATTAAGAAAAATCAAGAATTAAATATTTTTGAACCAAGCTTTTCATTAATTAATCATGGCACTGAAGAGCTATGGACCCTAAATAGGAATTTCTTTAAGTCTAAATTCTATAAAGATATATGTCTATTTGGAGAAAATCTATTATCTTTAATAAATAAAGATAGTTTTTTTTATTATAACGCAAAAAAATTTCCTGCCTTAGAATTTTCTCTGGCTCTTGAGGACCTCCTAGAAAGTGCAAGAAAATCTTTTTCTATCCAAAGGTACAAAGGGCTAGGAGAGATGAATGCATTGCAGCTTTGGGAAACGACAATGGATCCAGAGGCAAGAAGACTGGGGCAGGTTAGTATAGAGGACCTACAAAAAGCAGATGAGTTATTTCATGCCTTGATGGGCGATGAAGTTGAACCCAGAAGACAGTTTATAGATGAAAATGCAAAGCTGGCAGTAAACCTAGATATCTAGTCAAGACCTAATTTCTTTCAAGATTTTTTTAGACCAAGCTTCGATTGTCACTGAAGAATCTTTTGCTGAGGTCACAAAAAAAGACTTTCCTATTATAAGTTTTATGGTTCCTGCTTGTTTTAAGAATTTATGAGCAGGCCAGCAGTCGCCAGAATTATGAACTATTGGTAAGACCGGAACATTAGATCTAAGGGCAAGCTCAAAGCTACTTCGGCTGTATTTACCAACTTTTCCAGCTTCTACACGAGTACCCTCTGGAAAAAATAAAACAAATAAGCCACTTTCAAGTCTTTTATTGCCTTCTTCAAGAGCTTGCTTTAAAGCCTCTCTTGGTTTACCCCTATTAATTGCTATGGGATTTATGAGGCTCATAGCCCAACCCCATAAAGGAATAAAGAGTAATTCTCTTTTTAGTAAAGTACAAAGAGGGTGAAATAGGTATTGCATAGAAAAAGTTTCCCATTGGCCTTGATGGTTCGATACTATGACACATGGCTTTAAAGGTAAGTTTTCTTTCCCCTCTATAATCACGTTAACGCCACAAGTAAAATATAAAAACCAGTTTGTAAATCTTGGCCACAATGAAAAAAACTTTAATCTATCATGTAAAGATAAGAAAGGACCTATTATGCAAGCTATTAAGCTTGCTAATATCCCAGAGCTAATATAGCCCATATAAAAAAATACAGACCTTAAATAGAGCATTTAAATAACTTTATTTCTCGACAAAATATATTCCACCGCTTCTTTTAGGTCATTAAAACAATGTTCTGGAGGCGGGCTTTTATTTGTTCCATAAACTTTTGCTCCATAATCACCTTTTTTAATTAAAAGAGGCGTACAACCGTAGTTTCTTCCTGCTAATATATCTGTTTCTTTATCTCCTACAAAAAATTTACCCTTCAATGGTATCTGAAGCTTCGCTTCAATTTTTTGTAATAGACCAACTTCTGGCTTTCTGCATTTGCAATTCGATTCTGGCGCATGAGGACAATAAGCTATCATTTCTATTTTCCCTCCAACTTTTGATAGCAGACTTTCCATGTAATCATGCACTTCCTTTAGTTCATTTTCAGAAATTATATCCCTTTCTACACACGCTTGATTTGTGGCTATAGCAACTTTATAGCCATTTTTATTTAGAAGGGATATAGCTTCTAAGCTACCGCTGATTGGTTCAAACTCTGCAGGTTTAGTTACGTAAGTCATTAAATCAATATTTATGACACCATCTCTATCAAGAATTACAATTTTATCCACTTAGAATATCAAATAATCTTTGAAATACTCTACTAAACCTGAAATATCTATTCTTTTTTGTTCCATTGAGTCCCTGTCCCTAACAGTCACTGTTTCGTCTTCTAAAGTCTGAAAATCAATTGTAATACAAAGGGGGGTTCCAATTTCATCATGTCTTCTATAGCTTTTACCAATATTTCCAGAATTTTCCACCACCACCCTACCCAATTGAAGGACCTGCAAACTTTTTTTTATTTTTTTTGCTAATTCAACTAAGTCTTGATTATTACGTTTTAGAGGGACAATAGCTGCTTTTATAGGTGAAAGGTGTGGTTTAAAGGACAAAACAACCCTTTCTTTACCATCTTCAAGCACTTCTTTAGAGTACGCCTCATTGAGGATAGCTAAGAAGCCTCTATCTACTCCTGCCGAAGGTTCAATTACAAATGGTACAACCCATTTTTTGGTTTCTATATCCTGGATAGCTAATTTAGCATTTGAATCAATGTTTTTATTGGTTTTAGCTGAAATATTAAGTTCTTTTTGGTTTTTACTGTGAGAGCCAAGGTCAAAATCAGTTCTATTTGCTATTCCTTCTAGCTCTTCTATTCCATGGGGGAATTTATACATAATATCTACCGTTGCCTTCGAGTAATGTGATAGCTCTTCCTGTGGAACATCATAGATTTCAAGATTTTTCTTATCTATCCCCTGCTTAGCCCACCAGTCAAGTCTGGTTTCAAGCCATTTTTTATGCCAGTATTCATCTTCGCCTGACTGAACAAAGAATTCTAATTCCATTTGTTCAAATTCTCTTATTCTAAATAAAAAGTTTTTTGGTGTAATTTCATTTCTAAACGCTTTTCCAATTTGTGCAATTCCAAAGGGTAGTTTTTTTGAAGTTGAATCTAAAACATTTTTAAAATTAGTAAAGATTTGCTGTGCCGTTTCTGGTCTTAGGTAGGCAAATGAAGTTCCATCATCCACAGGCCCTACGTTTGTTTTAAACATCAGGTTAAATGGCCGAGGTTCTGTTAGGTCAGTTGAACCACAAGAAGGGCACTTAGATGACTCAATATTATCTGCCCTCCATCTAGTGTTACATGATCTACAATCTACTAGAGGATCAGAAAAAGTATCTTCATGTCCAGAGTGTTTTAGTACTTTAGGATTTGTTAGAATTGATGCATCAAGTCCTTCAATATCATCTCTGTCATAAACCATAGACCTCCACCAGGATTGTTTAATATTATTTTTTAATTCCACTCCTAGTGGTCCATAATCATAGAGGCCTTGCAGTCCTCCATATATTTCATTTGACTGAAAAATAAATCCTCTTCGTTTGCATAAAGCAACAAGTTCCTCCATTGTTTTTGCTGCCATCTTTACACTTCCTTTATTAAAAATTGAAATAAAATAAATGATATGAGAAAAGTATAATAGTGAGCGCTTACTTTCATTTAAAACTAATAAAGATAGGGATTTTCATTACTGGCATGTTTATATTTTTTATATTCCCACGCGTATTGTTCCGGTGCTAACATTATACATTTTTCTAGTTCTCTGTTCATACTGTTAGCTCCCAAAGGCAGGCTTTTGTTTAATCCTTGTATTAGTTTACTGAATGAAATTTTAAAATGTGAAGCTTTGTGGCTCCTTATACAAATCATAGAATGGCAGGGACTATTAGTTTTAATAACAAGATTAGTAACTAGAGTCATGGTTAATGAATCAGAATTAAAAAACTTTGCAACATAACCGCCTTTCACATCAGGGACTTGATCTGATGCAATAGCAACTACTTCTTTATTTTTAATACTTTTTAGTAAAAATTTAACTCCGCTGAGATTTGCTTCTACCATGTTAGCCCCCATATCTTTTCTTGCAGAATAGATAAGATTTTCTAGAGCATTATGTTTAACCTTAGTATAGGGTATAGAACATTTAAATTCTTGAGTTAGATATTTAATTAGTATTTCAATATTGCCTAGATGAGGCGTAAATAGGATAAGACCTTTTTCTAAAGCTAAACTTTCTTTTATAAGATTTAAACCATCAACTTCTATTGATATCTTTTTATCAAAAAAAGAATGTGAAAACCAAACTTTAGAGTTTTCAAAAAATACTTTTACTGACTCTATAAGACTTTTTTTTGTGAGAGCTTTTATTTCATCTTCATTTTTATAAGGAAATGCTTTTGTTAAGTTAATTTTTGTTATATTTGCAGATTTAGTATTTAGATAAAATAAATAACCACCAATTATATGGGAAAAAAAATAAGAGACCTTTAAAGGGATTAGCGCAATAAGCTTAAAAAGAACTTTATATGATGTTTTTTTCATTAATATAGTATAAAGGCCAATATTTAATTGATGTAACTAATTTCTCCAAAAGGCGGGCGTAAATATAACTAGTAAAGTAAAAATTTCAAGCCTTCCCAGTAACATAGCAAGACATAACCAGATTTTTGATACCAAACTTAAATCAACATAGTTACCTGATACATTTCCTAAACCTGGTCCTAAATTATTCAAAGTTGCCCCAACAGCTGAGAAGGATGTTATAAAATCATTCCCTTGGCTTAATAAAGCCATAAAAATTGTAAGGAAAACAACAACATACAGTGAAAAAAAACCCCAAACAGAGGCAGCTACTTTTGTAGATAAGGGCTTATCACCTAATTTAATAGATAATACAGCATTAGGATGTATCAATTTCTTAATTTCACCCGTCCCCTGTTTAAATAATATTAGAGCCCTGACAACCTTTATGCCACCTCCAGTTGAACCTGCACAAGCTCCTATAAAAGCCGCAGTTAGTAACAAGACAGGGACAAATGTTGGCCAATTAGAGTAATTTGTTGTTAGAAATCCTGTAGTTGTAGCTATGGAAATAGATTGAAAAGCACTTTCCTGTAAAATAATAAGTGTATCTTTATTAAGCGTAGATGATAATGCAATTGAAGAGGCTACAAAAACAGAGAAGATAATCAGCAAGTATAGCTTTACTTCTGGATCTAAAAAGTAATGATTAACATATAGTCTATTTATTTTACTTTTAGACCAAGCTGTGAAATGTAGGGCAAAGTTAATACCAGCTATTAACATGAATATCATAGCTACCCACTGAGTATAGTAGCTTTCAAAGTATGCAAAACTTTGGTCATGTGTAGAGAAACCACCAATAGAAATGGTTGAAAAAGCATGGCAAATTGAATCAAAAGCAGTCATTCCAGAAAAGTAATAAAGAATTGCACATACAACAGTCATTGTTAAGTAAACATACCAAAGAGCCTGTGCAGTTTCCGTTATTCTAGGGGTTAGTTTTGAACTTTTAAGAGGCCCAGGCGTTTCTGCTTTATAGAGTTGCATTCCTCCTACGCCCAATAATGGCAATACAGCAACTGCAAGTACAATAATTCCCATGCCACCTAACCATTGCAGGAACTGCCTGTAAAATAAAATAGATTTAGGCATCTCATCAAGGCCAAAAAAAACAGTTGCCCCTGTTGTTGTAAGGCCAGATATAGATTCAAACAATGAATCTATGTATGAAATGCTTCTAAATTCTGCGAAATAGAAGGGAAGAGAACCAAAAAGAGCTAATACTGTCCAGAAAAAGAAAGTTATTATAAAGCCATCCCTTGTTTTTAATTCTTCTGCATTATTTTTAGATAAAATAAATAAAATTGATCCTAATGTTATGGAGAATGAGAAGGCGTAAAAAAATCCTTTAATTTCTAAACTTTCTTGATATAGATAGGCTATACCTACTGGAAATAGCTGAGCAATACTAAAAAGTATTAATAAAAATCCTAATATTCTTGCTGTATAAGGTAGGGTCATTTATTAGAGAGAAGAAAAAATATTTTTTACTTCAGGTAGTATTCTTTTATCTGTTAGAAAAAGGATGATGTGATCATTTTCATGAATTATAGTAGCATCATGGGCTATTTTAGGAACATTATCGTGAATTATAGCACCTATCGTAACACCCTCTGGCAAGATAATTTCACCTAAACACTTTCCGATAACACAATTGTTCTTATTAGAATTGGGTTTTACAACTGTTTCCACTGCCTCTGCAGCCCCTCTTCTTAGTGAATATACGGTTTCTACTCCTTCTCCTGCAACTTCAGCAAGCAAAGTACCTATGGTTATTTGCGAAGGAGCTATTGCTATATCTATTCCTCTACCCTGAATCAGGTCAACATAGGCAGGGTTATTAATTAGAGCAATAACCTTATGGGCTCCCATTTCTCTTGCAAGCAAGCATGACATAACATTAGCTTCATCATCATTTGTTAGAGAGGCAAAAACATCTGTATTCTCTATATTTTCTTCGTGAAGCAGGGTTTTATCAGACGAATTTCCAAATAATACTGTGCTTGTAACTAGCTTTTCAGCTAAATATTGAGCTCTTTTTTCATCAGCCTCTATGACTTTTACCTGATGATTATTTTCAATTGTTTTAGCTAATCTGCTTCCTATTTTACCCCCCCCAGCAATCATTATCTTTTTATAAGGATCTTCTTTTTTTCTCATTTCGTTTATAACCCTAGGGATGTCTGCCCTTTTTGCTATAAAAAAGACTTCATCACCAGCTTCTATTATTGTATCTCCTGAAGGAATTACGGGTTGGTCTTGCCTAAAAATTGCAGCTATTCTAGTATCTACTTTAGGCATATGTTTCTTTAAGTTAGATATTTGATGTCCTATTAAAGGGCCTCCCCTTAAAGCCTTAACAGCAACTAAATTTAATCTTCCTTCTGCAAAATCTAATACCTGAAGAGCTCCAGGGGTATCAATCAATTTTTGTAAATAATCTGTTAAGAGTTGTTCAGGACTAATTATCTTATCAACTATGTTGGATATAGCACTTTTAGTTTTTTTCTTGGCATATGAAGCGTCTCTAATTCTAGCTATAGTTCTAATATTATTCGATAAAGTTTTAGATATTAAGCAAGCCACAATATTAGTCTCGTCACTACCTGTTGCTGCTACTACAATATCTGCATTTTCTATACCTGCATTAACTAATATATTTGGATGAGAGCAGTGGCCTTGTATTGTCTTAATATCAGCATGTTCTTCTATGGAAGCTAAAGGCATTATATTCAAGTCAACAATAGTTATATCGTTGTCTTCACTTTCCTTGGCCAGGAGATCTGCAAGCGTACTTCCTACTGCGCCTGCTCCTAGAATGACTATATTCAATTTTTTATATATTTAAAATAATTATTATATCCCTTTTAAATTATTTGTTATCTTTATAATGAAAGGATTTTTCTTTAAAGATTTTAACATTGCTATTTAAAATATTTTTTATTTGAGATATTTTTTTTCCAGGAAGCTGCAATTCTTCTATTTCTATGCTTTCACCTGCCTGACAAGCAACCGTTAATATGTCTTTAGTTTTAGTGAAGCTCCCTGGAAGTAAATTTACTTTTGGGCCCTTTTTCGCCTTCAGTATTTTTATCCTTTCATTGGCTATAAATGAATAGGCACCAGGCTTAGGGTTAAATGCGTTTATAGATCTTATGATAATATTTGAAGGGTCTTTCCAGTTTATTCTAGCTTCCTCAACTGTAACTTTCTTAGCATAAGAGACTAAATCCTCTGATTGATTTTCAGGCATTATTTTATTTTCTACATAATCATTTAAAAGTTGTTCTAGGCTATCCAATGAAATATGCAATAGTTTTTTTTGTAAAGTTCCACTTGTTTCGTTCTCTTCAATTGAACAGGGTATTTTTTTTAAGATAGGACCGGTGTCCAAATTTGGCTCCATTTGAATATAGGTTATGCCGGTTTCTCTATCTCCATTGAGTATGGATCTTTCAATAGGGGCTGCCCCTCTCCACTTAGGAAGTAAAGAGGCATGAATATTTATGCTACCTTTTCTGGCAATATTAAGTAATTTTTTAGGAATAATTAGGCCGTAAGATACTACAAGCAAAACATCTGGTTTTAATTTTTTTAGTTCTTTTATTACACTTTCACTTTTAAGATGCGCAGGTTGTAAAATCTTTAGATTATTTTCTTTTGCAACAGACTTAACTTCAGAACTCTGGATTTTCTTTCCCCTACCTCTTTTTCTGTCTGGTTGAGTGAGAACGCAAACAACTTCATGACCTATTTTCAGGAGAGTTTTAAGTACTTCAGATGAAAAATATGGTGTGCCAGCAAAAATAATTTTCATTTATATTTTTTAGTTTTTCCTTTTAGGAGTTTCTTTTTTATCATGTCTCTTTTAACGCTTGAAAGATAATCCACAAAAACTTTCCCATTTAAATGATCTATTTCATGTTGTATGACAACTGATTGCAGTCCTGAAGGAATTATATCAATCATCTCTCCTTTTAAGTTTTGGTAAGTTATCTCTACTTTGCTTGGTCTTTCTACTTCTTCATAAAAACCAGGCACAGATAAGCATCCTTCTTCGCTGCTAATTTTATCTTCATTGTTTATTATTGATACTTGGGGGTTTATTAGAATTAAGGGGTCATCTTTCTCTTCACTAATATCTATAACAATGACTCTCTTGTGGA
>Ga0315339_1000176_pt1 | contig 97985 bp, 80 predicted proteins | sample ASW17metaG_FD_204514 | JGI IMG/M metagenome (GOLD analysis project Ga0315339, IMG submission 204514) | Ammonia-oxidizing marine archaeal communities from Pacific Ocean, United States - ASW #17 | ecosystem: Environmental > Aquatic > Marine > Oceanic | place: USA: California | collected 2016-12-05
GCGGGACAGGACAATCGTCTGTAAAACGATTGATGTCAGTATCCCTTAACCATAGCCAGTAGCATGATCCAGAGTGTGGGCCAGGCTAGACCTGTGAACTGGAAGAACAATATCGTGCCCCAGTCGCTAATCGAGCAACCCGTGAGACACCAAAGCGTGTTCTTCGAGGCCAGTGGCCAGGTATGACGGCAAGTCTACGAGAGCCGCGTCAGCGAAGAAACGGGTTCCATAGGTCAACCTTTTCGTCGATGATTCTGTCCTACATGTTTCCATAATGCTTACAACGAGTATTTCAAGTCCAGCTTTAAGTACTCGACCTGTCGATCTAGTTCAATCTCTTTATCTCGGTCGCTATCAGTTGGTCACCCTCAACCCGATATCGGACGAATATTGGCTGTTGTACCGACAGAACCGCCCACTCCAAGGTCGATAGAACAGTGTCCTCGACCGAAAAAGTGATCGGATTACCGGTCTCACCGTCACTGATGGTCAGACTCTTGGATACCTTGTCGAGTTCGAGTACGATGCCGATATGACCATCAGGGAGAGCACTACATGCGCTGGCAGGAACAGCACAAAACAACAGCGAAAAAATAAGAACGCCTACTGTCAGAAGTGGTTTCATGATCTGATTCTCTTAAGTGGGAACAAATGATTGTTTCATCTGCCAGCAACCCTGTCAGCCATTATCCCGGTTCAGGCGCTCAATGAGCCTTGCGGCCGGCACGTAACCGCCGATCAATTCTCCGTTGCTAAGCAAAATGGTCGGCGTTCCCTTGACCGGCATAGTCAAACCGAGTTGGTATTGCTCTGCTACGGGATTATCGCAGCGATTGGGTGGTGCCGATCTGCCCAGTTTTACATCGGTGCCGGCGAGAAAACGACAGAATTAAACTGGGATAGTTCAACATGTCGGGAAAACCATTCTGGACTGAATACCGTGGAGCTATCATCTGAAGTCAGTATAGCTGCAGGGACCCCGGCTGTCCTTCTACTGTGTTAGTGCAATGATAAATAGTGAAAATTCATCTGGAAACCGACTTTCCCGGGAGACGAGCCCGTATCTTCTTCAGCACGCAGACAATCCAGTGGACTGGCATCCCTGGGGACCCGAGGCGCTCACTCTCGCTAGAGAAATGGACCGACCCATTCTGCTGTCCGTCGGTTATTCAGCATGCCACTGGTGTCACGTCATGGCGCATGAATCGTTTGAGGACACCGCAATTGCAGAACTCATGAACAAACTATATATCTGCATCAAGGTCGATCGAGAAGAACGCCCGGACATCGATCGCATTTACCAGATGACCCACCAACTACTCACGCAAAGGCCCGGCGGTTGGCCCTTAACCGTGATGCTCACACCATTCGACCACGCACCGATATTCGCAGGCACCTACTTTCCGAAATCAGCCCGGCACGGTTTGACTGGGTTTGGCGATATTTTGCACCAGGTAGCAAACCACTACCGGGACAACCGCGACCAGATGCCTGAACACGGGCTGGCGATTCGAAAAGCCATGGAACAGTTCGAGCCTGAGTCGTCAGGTAAATCAGAGATTTCTTTACAGACCTGCATCGGAAAGGCCCGGGATCAGTTGTACGAACAGTTTGATCCCGTTCACGGTGGGTTTGGCACTCCACCAAAGTTTCCCCACCCGACAGGCCTTTATCTGCTGTTCCGAGCAAGTGACGTCATTCGTGAAACTAATCCTGTTGAACACACCCTTGAAGCCATGGCTAGGGGTGGGCTCTATGACCAACTGGCGGGCGGCTTCTATCGCTACTCTGTTGATGCAAGCTGGACAATTCCACATTTCGAAAAAATGCTCTATGACAATGCCCAACTGCTCCCCCTCTATGCAGACGCAGCAATAGTCAGCCAGCGGACCGACTTTTTGACAGTTGCCAGCGAAACGGCCGACTGGGTCATTCGGGAAATGCAGTCTCCCGAAGGTGGTTATTACGCCACGCAGGACGCCGACTCCGAGGGTGAAGAGGGACGTTTTTACCTCTGGGAAGAAGACGAATTGACAACATTACTCGACACCGACGAATTATTGGTTGTCAAGACCGTCTACGGGATTGCAGGAAAGCCCAATTTTGAGGGCCGCTGGCACCTCAACATCCACACTCCAGCGAGAAAAGCCGCGACGATTCTTGGTATCAGTGACGCCCTGATGGCGGAGCGTCTGGCCCGGGCGAAGCGCAAGCTGCTTGCAGTGCGGGACAAACGGGTCCGGCCAGGCCGGGATGAGAAAATTCTGACGTCCTGGAATGGTCTGATGCTGGGTGCCATGGCTCGAAGCGGACGACGCCTGGCACGGCCAGAACTCGTCGACTCCGCCATCAGAGCCCTGGACTTTATTCGCGAGTCACTGTGGCGCAGCGGCAGACTCCTGGCCACTATCCGGGATGGCGACGCCCGTCTCGGTGGTTATCTGGACGACTATGTCTTCCTTGCATCCGGAATCCTCGAACTCCTTCAGTCTCGCTGGCGAACGGAAGACCTCAGCTTTGGACTATCGCTGCTGGATACACTGCTCGACCATTTCCAGGACACCGAGCGCGGCGGCTTCTACTTTACCGCTGACGATCATGAGAAACTGCTCCACCGTGGCAGGCCGTTGATGGATGATGCGATTCCATCTGGAAACGGCGTTGCAGCACGAGTGCTGCTGGCCCTGGGGCACCTGGTTGGTGAAACACGGTACCTCGAGGCTACTGACAGGTTGTTCCAAGGCCTATTGCCAGCAACCGAACGCTACCCTGCAGGCGCCAGCGCATTACTGGAAGCCAGCGAGAGTTGGGAACACGGCATCCAGACCATTGTCATACGGGGCCGCGGTGACGAATTACACCGCTGGTCGACAGCGACAAACCAGGTCTATCACCCAGCAAGACAAGTGTTTTCGATCCCCACAGACGAGTCGAACCTACCGGGCCTACTGGCAAATCGTGCCCCGAGAGATTGCACCGTGGCTTACGTCTGCAAGGGCTTCAGCTGTGGCCCACCAATCGAATCCCTTTCCGAACTGCAACGTGAACTTGGGATACCCACTCCGCCTGCGTAGTCTGAATTTGGTACCCTGGCAAACATCTCTCAATCTTATCCACCAAACGAGTCTACCGATGAGCCTATGCTAGGCTATCTTTATACTGCTTCCGGCGCTATTTCTCTCGCCACTTTCGGCCACCAAGACTCGCATCCTCGCCACCGTTCCCTGCGAATTTCTGAGATCAGTGGTCAGACCTTCCAATCAGCTATCATCGTGGATTAGACGCGTAAAGCCGGTGCTACTTCCTGTGCCAGCCTGCGCAAATGAGTATGGTCAAGTGTGGGTACACCCAGCATCAGGTGGGTGATCCCAGCATCGACCTGCTCACGCAGCCGCTTTGTTACTTCCTCCGCCGGGCCAAAAATAGCGTGTTTATCGACATCAAAGCCGGTGCCATAGTAACCATGTAGAAATTGCACCAAGTCATCGCGCGCCCGTGTCCGATCGTCATCGACAGCGACATAGAGCAAACGTCCGGCCGTCAGTCTGTTCGGGTCCTTCCCTACCTCACTCGCAGCTGCCTGTGCAATCTGCCAGCCACGCCTGAAATCCTCGATGGTTCCAAACGGCGCCATGATCCAGCCATCAGCCAAGGCGCCAGCACGACGGATCGCCGCTTCGGCGATTCCACCGACAAGAATCGGCACTGGTGCCACTGGCCGTACCGTGGCCTCACGGAGCTGAAAAAACTTACCCGCATGATCAACCGGCTCCCCACCAAGCAGCTGCCGCAGTACCGTCATGCTCTCACGGAACACTGCCACGCGCTGATCCATTGGGATACCCAGGCCTTCGTATTCCTCGGGACGACCCCCCAGAGAAACACCTAAGGCAAGCCGCCCACCGCTCAGATGGTGCAACGTAGATACCTGCCGTGCGACAACGGGGGCCAAACGCAGGTTCAGCACCAGCACAGCCGTGCCCAACAGCAGGTGTCGCGTATGAGCCGCCGCCCATAACAACAGCAGCAGAGAGTCGGCCAGCGGGGCAGGATGAAATACACGATCTTCTACCCATATCGCGTCGAAGCCGAACGATTCGACCTGCCGGAAAAATTCTGCATAGGCTTGTCCGCTCTGCAACCCTGCAACCGCGACACTCGGCACATGGATACCGATAGATACAGACTTGTCCACAAAATTCTCTCTTCGAAAGACTCTACTAATTTAACCAGGAGTATACTCAACGAGACGATTTTCGAATCACCTCAACACCTCATCAAGAGGCCCAAGTGAACTACCCCTTCAAACTGGGCGAGCACTCTCGCCCGATTACTGTATCTAATCCAGAGGCACAAACCTGGTTTGATCGAGGGCTTGTCTGGGTCTATGGGTTTAATCATGAGGAGGGTGCATCATGTTTCCAAAGAGCTGTTGAGATCGACTCTACTTGTGCGATGGCCCACTGGGGGCTGGCGCTAGCGAGTGGTCCGTTCTACAACCTACCCTGGGAATGGCTAAGCGAAAACCAAGTCGAAACAACGCTTCTGACCTGTTACAACGCTGTACAGCAGGCTGTTGAATACTCAGATAACACCACTCCAGTCGAAAAAGCACTGATCCAGGCACTTTCTCAGCGTTATCCATCCAATCAGGTAGTTAGACCGGAAGAATTTGGCAAATGGGATGACGCCTACGCGGACGCGATGCGGACTGTCCACGCAGATTTTCCGGAAGACCTTGACGTCATTGCCCTATTTGCCGAGGCAATGATGACCCGGACCCCCTGGAAATTATGGGATATTGGCCGGGGTAAACCAACCACCGAAGCGGACACAGTAGAGACGTTGGCCGTACTGGATGCCGGCCTTGACCTAATTCTGGAAAGGAGCGATTCACCACATCTAGGCATTCTGCACATGTACATCCACGCTCTGGAAATGTCGCCAACACCCGAACGCGCGCTCAAAGCGGCGGATCAGCTGTTTGGCCTCTGTCCAGATGTAGGACATCTACAGCATATGCCGGCACATATTTATGTGATCTGTGGACAGTATGAAGATGCTATCAGGGTCAGCAAAAAAGCCATCATAGCGGATGACCAATATGTCGATTTTGCAGGGCAGAACAACTTTTATACAACTTCGCGATGCCATGATCTACACATGATGATGTATGCCAGTATGTTTGCTGGGCAGTTTGAACCCGCCATTCAGGCGGCACATACTTTGCGCAACACCCTATCAAGCGACCTGCTTTCCGAAGAACGACCCCACATGGCTACAACGCTGGAAGGCTACCACTCCACCATCATGCATGTCCTGGTGCGATTCGGTAAGTGGCAGCAAATTCTTGAAACCCATCTTCCCGATGATCCCGTGCTCTACTGCGTATCCACTGCAATGTGTCATTACGCACGCAGTGTCGCCCACTCTGCGCTTGGTCAAATCGAAGCAGCTACCCAGGAACGAGACCTCTTTAAAGCAGCCCGGGACAAAGTCCCAGAATCTCGATTTTTCTTCAACAATACTGCAACCGATATTCTTGCGATCGCCAATTCTATGATGATGGGTGAGCTCGAATATCGAAAAAATAATTACGACGCCGCATTCAACCATCTAGAATCCGCAGTTGAGCTCAATGACAACCTTTACTACACGGAACCATGGGCTTGGATGCATCCACCGCGTCATGCTCTTGGGGCACTGCTACTCGAACAGGGGCACGTGGAAAAAGCCGAGCAAATCTACCGCGCTGACCTAGGAATCGATGAAATTCTCGCCCGGCCACATCAACACCCAAATAATGTCTGGAGCCTACATGGCTACTTGGAATGTCTGCAACGAACAAATCAACTTAGTGAAGCCAAGAAAATTAAAGAGAGTCTGAAGCACGCACTAGCTCTATCGGGAGAAACCATCACCTCTTCTTGTTATTGTCGACGCGACCATTGAGTTTCATTACTTACAAGAATTAGGTAAACGTATAAGATCTCAATCCCTTTCTAACCTCTTCAGTACATCCCTAACGCGCCCAGGCCATTAACAATTTCAGGGCTGAGACAATAGTTGATAGATCAAGGTCCTAGGTGAATTACTCTAGGGAACTTCAAAGAGGCGTAACATGGGCAAATGTTAGTCTGGTGATCGATCCATGGCATTACCTATCCAAATACACACCTACCAGGGAATTCTCGAGCCGTCATACGCATAAAAACCGCCTGACTCCTTAGGCGATAGACTATCAATGACACCAAGAAGACGTTTTGCAGAGGTATCGGCTGACAGTAACGACTGCGCGGGAACACTTCTTTGGAACGGACGAGACAAGTCTGTATCCACGGTGCCAGGATGCAAACCGACACACACTAATTTCTTGTTCCGCCTCCCGAGCTCAATCGCAATATTTCGGGTGAACATATTCTGAGCAGCCTTACTGGCTCGATACCCATACCACCCCCCTAGTTTATTGTCACTTAAACTTCCAACCCTTGCAGAAAGATTTGCTATAACCACACGTTGTTGACTTGGAATCACATGCTTCACGGCTTTCATTAAAAGCACTGGCCCGATTGAATTACAGTCAAAATATCTACGCAAACCGTCAGGAGTGACATCTTCAAGCCTTTTCTCTGGTTGAAGCTCACGGTCATGAAGTAAGCCAGCACAGTTGATAACAAGGTTCGGCTGGGCACCATCAAATTCAAGCCTATTGCGCAAGTCTTCTATAGACTCGCTGCTAGTCACATCAACCGCTATCGGTACAACGCGGGTTCCATAGGTTTTCACTGCATCGTCAAGATCGCGAGTGGATCCAAGATTTCGACATCCTGCATAAACCGTATCAACCATCGGACTGATAAGCAGTTGTTGCACAAAAGCTAGTCCAATCCCGCGATTTGATCCGATTACGACAGCAACAATCGGATCTTGGAAACTTTTCATAGCCAACTTTCACGAAAATTATTTCGATCGAGTCTAACTACCCTACGTGAAGGGCCCGTCTACAGGTTCGCTTCGATTCTCGAATCTAAAAGTCAAACCCAACCGTCATCAAGGTCATAAAAATGTATTCATCACTTTTTGTTCACATGACTGCATATAGTGGAATTTAGATTATTTAATTAACGAATTGATCTGTATACGACCTATCTTAGTGACCAAACTATCCGACTATGCCCGATGTTTTTCCAATGCTCACTGCCATTCCATACCTGGTCGGCCTCGCACTGATAGCGTGGTTCATTAGCCTAAAAACCATGAACGCTGCTGTCGTAGACGCGTTTTGGCCACTGTTTCTTTCCACTGCGACACTGATTTACGTGCTTGAGGCACCCCAAATAACGCCCGCAGCCTGGCTTGTCCTAGCGCTCGTAGGTCTATGGGCTACCCGGCTATTCGTACACGTCACTACCCGATCATGGGGCGAAACGGAAGACCAACGGTATGCCGAAATTAGGGCCAGATGGGGGAGCAAATTTGCCCTCAAAAGCTTGCTTGGCATATTCGGCTTGCAGGCAGCCCTCGCATGGTTGATTTCCTCCAGTTTATTTGTAGCCATAAGCCCCACTCCAAATTTAACCCCGGTACATCTAGTCGCGGCTAGCATTTGGCTGTTCGGATTGATGTTTGAAACCGTTGCGGACATTCAGTTGCGAAGATTTAAAGCTTCAAATACCCCCGCTGCTGTTCTGGATACTGGCCTTTGGAGATATTGCCGACACCCCAACTATTTTGGAGAATGCTGCGTTTGGTGGAGTGCCTACCTTCTAGCACTACCATCCGGGGGATGGTGGACAATTCTGTCCCCTCTAATCATGACTTATTGCCTTCTTCACTTCACCGGTATCCACCGTATGGAAACAGGTATATCGCAGCGTAGGCCAGACTACGCGCGATACATCAGACGTACCAGTAAATTTATCCCACTCCCACCGCGAAAATGAACCCTTCTTCACAAAACCGTCACACAACAATCACATAATTAACTCCCGCATTAAAGACTGTGGACACCTCTGATGATTACTGAAACTACGACTAAACGCACCATACTTTTGGTGGAAGACCACCAGGATATAGCAGAGATGATTTTTGCCTATCTGGAAAAGCGTGGATTCGAACTAGATTACGCTGCCGATGGAGAAGTAGGGTTAAACCTCGCTCGTGAAAATGAATACGATGCGATCATCCTCGATCTCATGTTGCCCCGCCGTGACGGGCTAAGCGTATGCAAGTCCCTTCGTGAAGAAGGTCACAGTGACACGCCGGTTCTAATGCTTACAGCACGAGACACCCTGGAAGACAAAATATCTGGGTTTAATAGCGGTGCCGACGACTATCTTGTCAAACCTTTCGAGATTGAAGAACTGGAAGCGAGAATTAGAGCGCTAGTAAGGCGTCAATTTAGCAAACAACCCAGCGAAGTTCTCACGGTAGGTGACCTTACCTACGATCTAAATAAGCTTATGGTGGTTCGCAATGGTCAGCAACTCCAGCTCTCCCCAATCAGTCTTAAGTTATTGAAGATCCTTATGGAAGCATCCCCTAACGTTGTTACTCGACGCGAAATCGAACAATTTATCTGGGGCGATGTATTGCCTGATAGCGATACATTGCGCAGCCATATGTACAACCTGAGAAAATCTATAGATCGACCATTTTCTGAATCCCTGCTTCATACATTACCAAGCAACGGGTATCGCCTCCACGCCAAGGATGAAAACACTTAAACCTGGCATAGCGCACCGGTTTGGGCGAGCAGTCGCCCTCCAACTAGCCCTTGTAGCTGTTGCTGCTGTTTTAGGCACCTGGGGTGCTGGTTGGGTAATGAAAGAAATACTCGTCAAACAGGCATTGGAAACGGAAGCCGATTATTACTGGATGAGCAGAATTCAAAACCCCGACTTCGACCTCCCCGATACACGAAACTTAACCGGCTTTTTGTCCACAGAGAGCAACTCATTATCACTACCTGCTGGTCTACAGAATTTAGATCAGGGATTTCACGAACTACCTTCGCAATCAGACTACTCCATAGCTTTCGTTTCGCAGAAGGACAATGAAAAATTGGTATTGCTTTTTGACGGGGAGCAGGTACACGAGCTCACACTGTACTTTGGGCTACTGCCACTTGGGGTAGTACTTGTTCTCGTCTACTGCTCGATTTATTTAGGATATCGATTTTACCGATCCGCAGTGTCTCCCGTTATTAGCTTGGCAAGGAAAGTCGAGTCGCTAGATCTTGAGAGTGTTGGCAACAATGAATTTCGACCCGAATCCCTCGACTTGAGTACAGACCGAGAGATCATCACTCTGGCTAAAGCACTGGATAGGTTGACAAAGCGTGTTCGAGAATTCATCGCCAGAGAGAGAGACTTTACACGCGATGTCAGTCATGAATTACGCAGTCCATTGACGGTAATCAGTATCGCCTGCGATATGCTTTTGACAGAACAAGAACTCGCTCGGCCGGCAAAAAATTCTGTTCATCGTATTAAACGTGCCGCGGATGACATGAAGTCACTGGTCGAAGCTTTTCTGTTGCTGGCGCGAGAATCTGACGGCAGTTTGACAACGGAGCCAGTGAACGTGAACGATCTTCTGGCCGAAGAGGCTGAACGCTTTCGGCCACTGTTGGAGGGAAAGCCTGTTGAACTAAATATAAAAACCAACTGCCAGCTCGAAGTTAACGCGCCGTCAAAAGTTTTGTCGGTAATTATTTCAAATTTTCTGGGCAATGCCGTGATGTATACCGATCAAGGAGCCATCGACCTCATTATCGACACCGATAGATTAGTTGTGCAAGACAGTGGAATTGGGATGGAGATAGATGATAAAGGGCAAGCTTTCAAGCCTTACTTTCGGGGAAGCAATAGCCGCCGGGGTGGGCATGGTGTTGGACTTTCTATTGTCAAGAAACTCTCCAACCGTTTCAGCTGGCAAGTTGATCTGACCAGCGAACCAGGAGTTGGTACGACCGCGACACTCCATATGCCACAGGCAAAATGCTTTCCATTAGAAACCCAGCTTACGTCTGCTCCCCTTAGCAGCTAACGAATACCATTCCATTTGTTCGAGAGAGCTTTACCTGTGTTAGACATTCTGACCAACAACTCGAAACTAGTCGCTCGGTTTAAGCGACCTCTATTTTGGTTGACTAATGACGACCGCTTCTATAATGCCAATAATATTCAAAATAACAACGTCGATCCTCTTCGACTTATACCTTTTCTCCTTATGCATGTGGGCTGTATTGGCATCCTATTTGTGGGTACGTCCACTACCGCTTTAATTCTCGCCGGTATTCTCTATGTGTTCCGAATGTTCTTTATCACTGCGTTTTATCATCGGTATTTTTCGCATCGTGCCTTTGAATGCTCGAGAAAATTTCAGGCTGTAATGGCTATTGTGGGCTGCACGGCTGGCCAGCGTGGTCCGCTTTGGTGGGCCAGCCACCACCGCTCGCATCACGTACATTCTGATACAAACAAAGATCCCCATTCTCCAAGCCAAACCGGATTTTTGTTCAGTCACTCGCTATGGTTTCTGACCCCTAAGGCGTATTTAACACCTGAGAATCACATAAAAGACTGGCTTGTTTTCCCAGAACTAAAATGGATTGATAAGACTGACTGGTTACCGTTCGTCGGTCTTGCAGGTATTTGCTATGGATTGGGCTCGCTACTGGATAAATTTGTTCCTGGGCTTGAGACCAGCGGTGCACAGTGCCTTGTCTGGGGGTTCTTTGTTTCCACCACATGCTTGTATCACGCGACCTATGCGATCAATTCCTTAGGACACCTGTGGGGCACACGTCGCTTCGGAACACGAGATAACAGTCGAAATAATTCAATACTTGCACTGATCACCCTCGGTGAGGGCTGGCATAACAACCATCACCGGTACCCGCGGTCTGCTAGACAGGGGTTTTACTGGTGGGAATTTGACATTACCTACCTTGGAATAATGCTGATGTCTGCGGTTGGGCTAATTTGGAACGTACAACAAGCCCCATTATCCTTGACCGCGAAAAAACAGGATTCAACTTGAACCTTGCCGTTGTTGGAGCAGGCATCTCGGGCCTGGTTACGGCTTACGTACTGGGCCAGCGTCACAATGTAACCGTGTTCGAATCAGCAGACTATGCCGGCGGCCATGCGAACACCGTCTCAGTGAGAGATCAAACCCGTCAACTGAATATCGACACAGGATTTATTGTATTTAATGAAAGCAACTATCCGCTGCTGTGTCGTCTTTTTAGCGCCCTTAACGTTCAATCAACAAAGTCTGATATGAGCTTTAGTGTGGTGTGTGAAAAAAGTAAACGGGAATATAACGGAGAAAATCTGAACTCGCTGTTCGCCCAACGCTCAAACATTTTTCGACCTGATTTCTGGCACATGTTGACCGACATACTCCGGTTCAATCGTTCTGCTTCGCGATTCGGCACAAAGACATTGGCAGGGGATTTGACCGTTGCTCAGTATGTTTCACAACAAGGATACGGCTCTAGCTTTATAGACCAATATCTCGTGCCTCTGGGATCTTCCCTTTGGTCATGCAGTTCCCAGCAATTTAGGTCATTCCCTATCCGCTTCGTGATCGAATTTTTAGAAAATCATGGCATGCTGAAATTGGCCAACCGACCTACCTGGCTAACGGTGACCGGGGGTTCTCAACAATACGTGAAAAAGATTACTAACCTCCTTGGCAAAAACCTCTTCACTACGACTGCAGCAAGGAAAATATATCGAAAACCGCGTAGCGTAGAGGTGGAACTTACGAATGGACACAGACAAACTTTTGATGAAGTCATTCTGGCCACTCATGCAGATACCAGCTTACAGCTCCTCGCAGGTCCCGATGATATAGAGCGGGAAACTCTTGAGTCTTTTCCGTATCAAGATAACCATGTCTGTCTCCATACTGATACTAGAGTCCTTCCTAACCGTAAACCTGCCTGGGCCAGTTGGAACTATCGAATTCCTGCAAATGATTTAGACCCGGTCTCAGTAAGTTACAACATGAACCGACTGCAGGCGCTCGACGTGACAACTACCTACTGTGTATCGCTTAATCAGATCAGAAACATAGCACCGGAAAAGATAATTCAGCGAATGACTTACCGGCACCCAGTGTTTGGAGGATGTCGTGATGCAGCCCAAAGCAATCACCAACATCTGATAAGAAAAAATAGAATTTCGTATTGCGGTGCCTATTGGGGACATGGGTTTCATGAAGATGGCATCCGAAGCGGCCTCACCGTAGCCAAAGCATTTGATACGGAGCCACCATTTTGAATAGCTACATTTACACCGGCACCCTCAGGCATAAACGGCTCGAACCGAAGGTTCATTCCTTCTTTTATAAGGTATTCATGGTGTATATCGTTCTGGAAGAGCTCCCAGACCTATTTGACAAGATTTGGTTTTGTTCAGCGCGACGTCCTGCAATCGCAAGGTTTCGTCGTGATGACCACTATAGAAGTGCGGCAGGAACACTGGATGAGGATATCCGTCAATTAGTCCATGATCGAGTCGGACTTTTCCCTCAAGGCCCGATCACCCTACTAACTCATCTGCGCTATTTCGGATTCGTCATGAACCCCGTTAGCTTTTACTACTGCTGGGACAAGTCTGTCAGCCGAATCGAACATATCGTTGCTGAGGTACATAACACCCCGTGGGGTGAACAACACTGCTATGTTCTGGAATGCCCACGTGATTGGAAGCTTGGTCGTGCCCAATTTTTTTTAGATAAAGAATTTCACGTGTCTCCATTTATGCCGATGGACCAAAAGTACGCATGGGAGTTCGGCTATCCAGGTGACTCTCTAAATGTCGAGATGAAGTCTTGGACCGACAACCAGCAGGTATTCCAGGCTTCTTTAGAGCTAGAAGCCATTGCATTAAATAGCTCGAACCTCGCAAGTTGCTTACTTTCCTATCCATTAATGACAACAAAGGTAGCCGCTGCTATTTACATGCAAGCTGCATGTCTATGGCTAAAAAAGGTGCCGTTTTATCCACATCCGATTCATAACAAGAAACAGTCTCATCTAGAGACAGAGTAAAACTGATGAACACCAGTATCCCGGAGCTACATAACTTTCATAAGCACGATATGTCTAGGCCCAACCCAATAGATACTGTCTGCAGAACACTAGTCCACCGTAAGCTTAAACATCTAAACGGTGCACTGCGCATCATGGACAGTTGGGGCGACGAAATCGTTGGAGATAGGAATGGTCTATATGGGGCAATCAGAATCAGCGATCCAACGCTTTACAGACGATTAGTCACATCCGGTAGTCTTGGTGCTGCCGAGGGCTGGATGGATCAGCAATGGGAAACAGATAACCTAACTGATCTAGTTCGACTATTCGTCCACAATATCGCGCTTTCCGACACGCTCGACAACGGGTTATCGGGCATTGCTGCATTCATTGCAACCCTGAGACATCGTAAAAAAGCCAATAACCGGGTAGGGAGTCGAAACAATATCAGAGCGCACTACGATCTTGGGAACGATCTATTTTCGTTGTTTTTAGATTCTACGATGACCTATTCATCAGCAATATTTGACTCAGATCATAACTCTTTAGAAAGCGCTAGTATCAATAAGTTAGATAGAATTTGCCGAAAGCTCAACCTAGAAAAAGATGACCATTTGCTCGAGATCGGATGTGGCTGGGGCAGCTTGGCTATTCATGCCGCTGAACACTACGACGCCCGCGTAACTGCCGTCACGATTTCTCAATCCCAACTCGATTTCGCTAAGTCAAGGGCCGAACGCCAAGGCATCGGCAATCGAATTGATTTTCAATTACGGGACTACCGAGACATTAAAGGGCAATTCAAAAAAATAGCTTCGATTGAAATGATCGAAGCTGTTGGACACCAATACCTACCCGAATTCTTTGAGCGCTGTGGGCAATTGCTCGATGACGACGGATGCATGGTGATCCAAGCCATCACAATGCCCGACCAGAGATATGAGAAGTATCGGAAAAACTGCGATTTCATTCAGAAATATATTTTCCCCGGGAGTTGTGTACCGTCTCTCGACGCAATGCTTTCCCAGGTAAAAGTCAGATCGAAGATGAAACTTATTCATCTAGAAGACATAGGCGCTCAATACGCTGAAACACTTCATCATTGGCACGCTAGATTTTCTAAATCTGAGAAAGAGGCAAAAACGCTGGGCTACTCGGACAGATTCATTCGCCTTTGGCATTACTACCTTAGTTATTGCGAAGCCGGATTCCGGGAGCACTACCTTTCGGATCTTCAAATGGTATTTGCTAACCCTGGCTGGCACAACGACTTTACTGTCGAGTACCCGTCAGTACCGTGCAAGCGATGAGAAGCAAATTCGTAAATTTTGTTTTTTTCAATCTAGCCTGGCTCGGTGTCGTTGCCAGCGCAGTCCATGGCTGGAGTTTTGTCGCGCCGTTCATCGTTCTCGGTTGGATCATCCCTTTTCTAATCTGGCAAGGAAACCTTAAGTCAGAAATAGGGCTACTAACTGCAGCGGCAGCTTTAGGGTTTTTTTGTGACTCAATTCTCTTCTGGACCGGAGCTATCGAATTGCGTGGAAGCACCCAGGTCCCTTCTCTCTCGCCTGTTTGGATGATAGCCCTTTGGGTTAATTTAGCTGCAAGCCTGCGCTACTGCCTACATTGGCTGCTAGGGCGATACTGGCTAGCTGCAGTCTTTGGGGGCATCGCAGGTCCGTTAGCCTACACGGCTGGACAAGGACTTGATGCTTTGCAGCTACCAATAGGGCCAGCACCTGTCGCGATCGAATGGGTACTGGCCATGCCTTTGCTACTACAAATCGAAAGATGGACTCGAAAGCGTGTGGCGAAGAATCATTCACACACTGTTGACGTTGCGTCTTGAAAATATAGCCATGAGCTCAGTTTTAAGCACTTGCCTTGCTGCGGCCGATAGAGGGTGGTTACCCGACACCATTATACGTTCGGGTATCCGACATCTCTGCGAAGAACGCCTCAAAACGTTAAATCCTCTCCAATCATTGCCAAACCAACACTATTTAAAAGAATTCATAACAGCAATGGATGGTGCGGAAATCGCACCATTACCAGATAAAGCCAACAGTCAGCACTATGAACTGCCACCCGAGTTTTTTGAGCTGGTTCTAGGAGACTATAAAAAATACAGCTGTTGTTACTGGAATCCAGGTGACAAATCCCTAGTTGATGCGGAACGTAGTGCGCTTCAGATCACTTGCGACCGCGCACAGATTGAGGACGGCCAGCGCATCCTTGAGCTCGGTTGCGGCTGGGGTGCGCTGAGCCTGTGGATGGCAACCAATTTTCCTAATACTCGAATTACTGCGTTGTCAAACTCTGCTGCTCAGCGTCACTACATCGAATCTCAAGCACGCTCAGCTGGATTAAATAACCTAGAAGTTAAAACATGCGACATAAATAATTATACCTCCGTGTGCAAATATGATCGGATCGTGTCCATTGAGATGTTCGAGCATCTTAGAAACTACCGAATGATGTTTGATCGTATAGCAAGCTGGCTAACCCCTGGTGGCAAATTATTTATCCACATCTTTGCTCACGCTGAGACGCCTTACACATTTTGTGACGAAGGGCCCTCCGATTGGATGAGTAGACACTTCTTCACCGGTGGCATGATGCCGAGTCACGCTCTCCCATTATCCTTCGAGAAAGATCTAGTTGCTGAAAAACACTGGCGCTGGAATGGCCACCACTACCATCGGACTGCAGAATCATGGTTAGTCAACCTGGATCACAATCGTTCCAACGCTTTAACAATCCTGAAGCGTGTTTACGGCAAACAACACTCAACAGTGTGGTTTCAACGTTGGCGCATATTTTTCATGGCGTGTGCAGAACTTTTCGCGATGAAGGATGGTGAGGCCTGGGGTGTCAGCCACTATCGATTTATCAGAAACGACAATGCAAATTGACTTCTCTTGATGACTTCAGTCCATATATTTCGTTCCCGTAAATGGTTAATTGCCTTTGCTCTGGCCCTACCCCTCTATCTGCTAATGACCCACTCAGCCTTATCAAACAAACCTATGCCGACCGTCAATTTTGTTGATCTCAACAAATTCATGGGGACATGGTACGTGATTGCCTGCATTCCAACATTGATCGAGCGTGACAGTTACAACGCAGTGGAACACTATCAGCTCAAAGATGACGGCACTATTTCGACTACCTTTACCTATTTGAAAGGGGGATTCAACGGGCCACTTAAATCTTATAAACCTCGTGGATTTATCTTGGATAACGAAACAAACGCCAGATGGGGCATGCAATTTATCTGGCCGATCAAGGCCGACTTCAGAATCGTATCTCTAGACGAGCAATATACCCAAACCATTGTGGCGAGACAAAAACGTGACTACATCTGGTTGATGGCGCGAACCCCGAATATCTCTGATCAGGACTACCGACAACACATCCATACAATCAAGTCGCTGGGCTATGACATAACCAAACTTAGAAAAGTGCCACAACAATGGCTCTCCAATTAATAGAGACTTAAATGTTTTAGCCAAGTGACATCTTCACTTAACACTCACGCCATGATTTCTATAGTGTCGTGCTAACTACAACCAGAATACTTAAATACTTAATGGCTAGTCTTGAAAACACAGCTGCAGCAGTAGCATCCATCTCCGACGTACAATCTTCTAGAGACATTCGAAATCTGGCTATAGATATGGTGGGTATTAAAGGTGCCCGACATCCGATTGTAGTCGCCGACGAAGACATCAAGGAACAATCAACGATTGCCGAGTTCGATATGTATGTTGATTTACCACCGGATGTCAAAGGCACACACATGTCACGATTTATTGAAATTCTAAACAGCCAGGACAGTGCTCTTTCTCTCAATTCCTTTAAATCTCTCTTGGAACAAATGACCGCAAAGTTAGGCGCAACCACTGGTGTAATACGAGTAAGTTTTCCGTTTTTCGCCCGTAAAAACGCTCCAGTATCAGGAGCTCAAAGCTTGATGGACTACCAGGTGACGTTTAACGGTCGCCTTTCTCCAGCCTCGACATCGGTAGAACTTGAAATTGTAATACCGGTAACAAGTTTATGTCCGTGCTCAAAAGAAATATCTGACTACGGTGCTCACAATCAACGCTCGCATGTCACTCTCAAGGTTGAGGCTACGAACTCAGTTACTATCACACAAATGATTCAGGTGGTTGAGCAGGAGGCGAGTTGCGAATTATTTGGCACACTAAAAAGGCCCGATGAAAAATATGTGACTGAAAGGGCCTATGAGAACCCAAAATTTGTTGAAGACCTTGTTCGCGACATTGCCGTCAGGCTTAATGATGATCATGGTATTCGTAGATTTAGCGTGGCTGCTGAGAATTTTGAATCCATTCACAATCATTCTGCGTATGCAGTAATAACCAAAAATTAATCGGTTCAACTATAAAGCCAGCTGAACTCCCAACCAACCTTCATACATGGTCAGTTTTAAAAAAAACCGAAACTGGACCGTGCCGAACTTTACATTCGCATTAACGATGACTAAATAGTAGCAACCACACTCGAACACAAACCTCTCTCGTGATTTACATACGGTATTTGCCGACCTCAGTGGTCGACGCTATATCTTCCCCATTAAAAAGTATTTCTAGTAAGTCGATCAAAACTATTCTGTCGTATCTTAACTAGGATACAGGCGAATTTGTTTACTTTACGAGCGCTCTTACCAATAGTTATCTAGGAAAGCATTGACAACTTATTCACACGAACCTCTTTAAGCTTGTCTTTCCTCCTTAGTGGTCATTTGGCCCCACTCTAGGAGTGGGGCAACTTTTTATTTAAGTCACATTGTGATCAATTAATTATCCATCCACTTAATTTTGTTGGCATAACTTTCATCCTCCACCGACGTTTAGTTCACATCTGATTGTTCATAATCAAGCTCACTTACTAATCAACACACCAATGGGATCACTCACGGAACTATTTATTATTAGCCTTACCGCAATCAGCGCAACTTCATTCTTGTTAACGACAATGACCGCACTACACACAAACCTAACAAAGATTAAAATCAACTTGTGAGCACCTAGCACCCATGAATGCCGGCCATTGTTGGATCGGCATTCATTTGCAGTATTTGGCTCACTCACCAAAATCCGACAAAGATCATTTTGTTAAAGTCTATTTATTCTCTACTTCGATACGTCAAATCATAGAAGACGTCTTTATGTTTAATATTGAAATCTGGATAGCTTCGACGATAGTGACTAAATGAGAGGACTACACTGGTTCAGAAACGACCTACGGCTAGAAGACAATCGGGCGCTAGCTGATTTATTTCGAGTCGTGGATGAATGGTGTGGGCTTTTCGTCCTGGAACCTAGGCTGGTAGACATACCATCAGTTTCGTTGAAACGACTCAGCTTCCTGTTCGAGTGCCTGGACGATCTGTCTAATGATTTGGACCAAGTTGGAAACAGGCTGGTAGTCGTTGACGGCCCTGCCGAGACACAGATACCCCAACTTATGCATAAACTGTCCATATCCGTACTTTCTTTTAATGAAGGCACAACACCGTTTGCAAAGTCCAGGGATCAATCAGTGATCGCTTCCGTGGAAAAAGCAGGGCATAGAGTGCTCAAACGGCGAGATCATGTCATCTTTTCCGCTGCCGACATTCGATCTTCAAAAGGGTCGGCCTATTCTGTGTATACGCCTTATCGGAACGCCTGGTGGAAAAAGTACTCCCTGAGCGATCATAGTGATACCACGCCATCGAAACGGCCGGGCCCAATAACAAGTCTTGGACCCGTTGACACCCCAAAAATATTGATACATCTAAAAAATAATTTGGAGAGACCTGCCTTTAAGGGCGGACACCAGGCTGCACAAGATCGTCTCAATCATTTCCTTAACAAGCCTGTTTCGCTCTATCATCAGAATCGAGATCGACCAGACCTTGACGGTACATCACGCTTATCAATGCACCTGCGGTTTGGAACAATCTCGATACGTGAATGTTTTAAACAAGCCATGGAAGCGGCCCATACAGATCCGTGTTATAAATCCGGCGTACAGCAATGGCTAGACGAGCTCATCTGGCGCGAGTTCTATAACGCTATTCTTGAAGAAAATCCTAGAGTACTTCAGGGTAATTATCGTCAGGAATATAATTATCTTAACTGGCAGAACAATCCGGACCATTTTTCCGCATGGTGTGAGGGGCGCACAGGGTTTCCAATTGTTGATGCAGGAATTCGGCAACTTCTTAGCACCGGCTGGATGCACAACCGGATCAGAATGATCGTCGCGAGCTTCCTCACAAAAGATTTGCTAACTGACTGGAAACTCGGTGAACGTTTCTTCTTCGAGCATCTTGTCGATGGCGACCCGGCCAGCAACAACGGAGGCTGGCAATGGGCTGCCTCGACTGGAACGGATGCTCAGCCCTATTTCCGAATCTTTAATCCCTGGAAACAGTCTGAACGTTGGGATCCAAAAGGTGACTATATTCGCCGCTGGGTTGCTGAACTTAGAGATGCTCCTGTTTCGCACCTGCATTCTCCTACATCTGCAGCACAACTGGCGTCAGACTATCCGGCGCCTATTGTTGATCACGCGAACCGGCGTACCGCAGCACTTATGGAGTATCGTAGAGCTAGAGAACAAAACTCGGAGGCACAACAAGGTGTCTGAATCATCACCGACAGTTACGCTCCGGGTCGGAGTGTCATCATGTCTGCTGGGACAGAAAGTTCGATATGACCGCGGTCATAAGCGAGATCGGTTTCTGAGTGATGAGCTCGGCCCATTTGTGGACTGGGTTCCGGTTTGTCCTGAAGTCGAGTCCGGACTTGGCCTACCACGACCTACCATGCACCTTGCCAAAAATGGTGATTCTGTAGTACTGATCGAAACAAAATCAGGACTGGACCATACCCGGACAATGAAAGCATTTGCCCGTCGACGCGTGCGTGAACTCCGTGAACTTAATTTATCCGGCTATGTACTGAAGAAAGATTCTCCCAGTTGCGGGATGACGCGTGTCAAGGTGCGTAATGAGAAAGGAATGCCCGATCGCAATGGGGTCGGGGTTTTTGCAGCAATCCTCCTGCAGGCTCTGCCGAATCTACCTATCGAAGAAGAGGGTAGGCTTCACGATGCCCGTCTACGGGAAAATTTTATAGAACGTATTTTTGCTTTCCAGCGCCTAAATATGCTCTTTACCGGGCACTGGACACGCCAGCAGGTTGTGGCGTTTCATACCGCGCATAAGCTGCAGCTAATGGCACACTCGACAAAAATTTACCGTGACCTCGGACAACGAGTGGCTGCAGTAAAAGATCTGCCACGAACTGAGTTTCGTGATGGCTACATCGGGGATTTTATGACCGCACTGTCAAAGGTCGTGTCACCCGGACGTAATACTAATGTGTTGCAGCATTGCGCCGGCTATTTCAAAAAACAACTCACATTCGGGGAGCGAGCCGAACTCACAGATCTGATCCATGACTATCGTAAGGGCCTGGTCCCGCTGGTTGTACCCTTAACGCTGATACGGCACTTCGCGCGACTTTATGACATTGATTACCTAAAAGGACAGTACTTCCTGGACCCTCACCCGCGAGAACTGATGCTGCGTAACCACGTCTAAATCAGTCGCACTAGAAATACGGCGGTGGCTACCGTGAGAGTTTGATACCCGCCGCCACACGATCCCAGGTATTACTTGAAATTCCTACCGTACGTAACTTGTACTTCTCCATTTTCCCAGTCGGTGTTTTCGGGATCGCATCAGTAAACTCGATGTACCGAGGAATCATAAAGTAGGCCATCCTCTGATCCAGAAACTGGATCAGCTCCTCAGGTTCTAGAGTGACACCCGGTTGCGGTGTAATCACCACCATTACTTCCTGCTCGGAGTTCTCAGCCCAAACGGGGAAAACCGCGCATTCAAGAACATCGGGATGCTGATTAATCTCATCTTCCACCTCCATTGACGAGATGTTTTCACCCCGGCGCCGCATGGAATCAGTCAATCTGTCCACAAAATACAATCGTCCCTGGTCATCCTGATACCCTGCGTCCCCAGTGTGGTACCACAAATTGCGGAACACCTGGGCCGTATACTCCGGCTGACGCCAGTAGTTCAGCATAATTTCCCACGGGGCCCGCGGTCGTGTACAGATCTCGCCGACCATACCTGTCGCACACGCCTGATCGTTTTCATCCAGGATCTTGACGTCGTAGCGCCCGGTCGGGAAACCGACACACTGATTGTTGGGCAATGGTTCATCGAAGTGATGAATAACCGGACAAGGACTTTCAGTCGAGCCGTATCCGGTCGATATCTCGACACCAAATCGATTACAAAATTCTTCGTGCTCCTTCATTACAGGAAACATCCCGACTTTCTTCAGGGGTGTCTTGCTGTCTTCAGGTAATCGCGGCTGTTGCCATAAGAAGTTTGCAATCGCGCCGAGCAGAAAAACCACCGTACAATTGTGTTCCGCTACATCAGACCAGAAATAGTCGTTGCGATAGCCTTTACGAAGGACAACTGTTGCGCCGTATATCATCGATGCATAACACACAGCCCACTGGCCAGCGAGATGAAACAGAGGCAAACCGGCCGTATAGAACCGGTCTTCTTCAGACAGATCAAAAATCTCAGCTGCGCCATCGGCGTAGCAGAATGAATGGGAGTGTGTGGTCGATACTCCTTTAGACGCTCCAGTCGTTCCTGAGGTGTACATGATGCCGACAAGATCGCTGTATTGAGGCGCAGGCTCAAAATTAGTCTTTGTGTCACTGAACAGATCATTAAATCGTGTCACCCGGCAGGTTTGCGTAAGCCTGGGAGGAAGTGTGCAGGGTGGATCAAGATTCCGATCTTCAGCGTAGAGGATCACACAGTCCAGGTGCTCGAGGTCATCCGCGATTTCCTCCAGTCTGTCCACATATTGGTGGTCGATAATGATCTTTTTTGCAGTCGAATCATTACAAAGCCGTTCCAAGATACTCTTGCGATAGGCGAGGTTGATCGGCACTTCGATGGCACCGCGCTTAGCCAGACCGCACCACACAGTCACATAGTCGATGGTGTCCGGCAACATCACTAGAACCGGCTCCTGGTATTCAATGCCGAACGCTGCCATACCCTGCGCAAACTGATTCGAACGCATATGCATATCACGGTAAGTGATGCAGTCTCCAGAAGTTGTCTCAATAAAATTCTTGTCGGCGAACCGATCTGCCTGCCTGGTCAGAATCTGTCCGACCGTACGCTCTTCTAATGGCAAATTCGACGGGATAAATGCTTTGATCATTGGCTTGCTTTGTAGACCTTCGATACTCAACACATTACGGCGAGTGGGGTCAGGCATTGTTATGAGACGACGCGACCGAATGAGCTTGTTCTGTCAGCGATACTGATGATCTCGCCAAAGTACAACACCACGGCTCTAGCGTCACATGGCCAGGAATCCGCCGTCTACCGGCAGTTCGATACCAGTAATATAAGAAGATTCATCACTGGCCAGAAACAGATTCGCATAGGCCACTTCTTCTACCCGACCTACGCGCCCAAACGGTACAGCCGAGAGCATTTTCTCACGTACCTTTGGGTCCGCGGTCATCTTCGAGGTCCTCATTGCCGGCATGAGGCCTGGATGCACAGAGTTAACACGAATCCCATCTGGTGCAAACTGGACCGCTGCTGCTTTGGACGCCATTCGTACAGCGCCTTTAGCCGCGTTATAGCCCATATGCACAAAACTCTGGCCCACAATTCCGGAAATAGAAGAAATATTCACGATGGAGCCTGCGCCGGCCTTTTGCATCTGCGGGATGACCGCCTGCATCCCCAGAAAAACACCTCGGGCATTCACATCCATCTGTTCGTCCCAGGTTTGGGTATTGAGTAGGTCAGGATGGCTGCCGCTCACACCCGCGTTGTTAACCAGGATATCGATCTGGCCGAATGTCGAGATTGTTTCGCCAACTACACTGGCCCAGCCAGTATCATTTGTGACATCGAGCGTTAGAAACCGTGCCTGGCCTCCCGAGTCGTTGATCCTGGCCACGACGTCAGTCCCCTCAGCATCGAGGATATCCGTCACCATGACACAAGCGCCTTCGGCCGCAAACAGTTCTGCTGTTGATGCACCCATTCCCCATCCCGCACCCGTCACGATCGCGACTTTATCTTTAAGACGCATTCTTCACCTCCACTGAATTGAACTCAGACTCATGAACAGCAAGAATAAACATCCCTGGCATGTGCTGCAATCCCGTCACCAGGCCTGTGACCATCCGAATCAGCACCACGCTATAGCCTTAATTGATAAACTCGTGTGGTACGCGGTCAGGACACTGGCTCATTTAACAGATCGAACTTCCTGGCGAAGCACAGACTAAATCAACATTTTGGAGATCAGTTAATGTCACGTACCCCACTTGAGAGTTCCCCCATCGTTGAGGCCTATCGGGCCCGAACCCGTGAGTCAGCTGCACTCGCCAGCAATGCGGCTGCACAGTTTCCAAGTGGCATTACTCACGATTCAAGACATCTTCGCCCCTATGGGGTGTTTGTCGATCATGCCCAAGGTGCTCGAAAATGGGATGTGGATGGTCACGAGTATGTTGATTACTTCGGTGGCCACGGTGCATTGTTGCTCGGCCACGGAAACCCTGAAGTACTGGCAGCGGTTCATAAAGCGCTCGACCAGGGCACTCATTTCGGCTCCAATCACCGACACGAACTGGCGTGGGCCAGTGTTGTTCAACGCCTCATCCCAAGCGCCGACCGTATACGGTTCACAGCGTCGGGTACTGAAGCTACCCATCTGGCGCTGCGCCTTGCAAGAGGATTTACCGGTCGGAACAAAGTGATCCGATTCCTCTCTAATTTTCACGGCTGGCACGATCACATGACCTCGGGCTACAGCTCACACTACGACGGCTCGCCCACATCAGGTGTTCTGGCCAGTGTCGCCGAGAGTATTGTGCTGCTACCGCCCGGCGATATTGAAACCGTGCGCCATGTGCTGTCTGAAGACAGTGATATCGCGGCAATCATCCTCGAACCAACCGGTGCTGGTTTTGGTATGGTCCCCGTAGACGGCAAATTTCTGAGTGCGTTGCGTGAAACCACAGAGCAGCACAACGTGGTGCTTATTTTTGATGAGGTCGTTACCGGATTTCGAGTTTCCCCGGGTGGTGCGCAGGCACACTTCGATGTTCAGCCAGACCTGACAACATTGGCGAAAATCTTGGCAGGCGGCCTGCCTGGTGCAGCGGTCGTTGGCAGTCGCGAGATTCTGGATGCACTTGATTTTGATGCAGCACCAGCCAGTGGTCGCGAGAAAATTCAACACCAGGGTACGTACAACGCTAATCCAGTTTCAGCCGCTGCTGGTACTGCCGCTCTGTCGATCATAGAAACGACCGATGCCTGCCAACAGGCGAACGCATACGGTGAGCGATTACGCGGCCGCCTCAACCAATTGTTTACCGAAAAAGATGTTCCGTGGGCCGCGTACGGCACCTTCTCAGGCTTTCATATCTTTACCAATGCGAACAATCGAAAAGTCGATCCTGATACATTCGATCCAACTGTTATCGATTGGCAGGAACTCAAAAAAAACCCGGCCGGCCTGACACACAAGCTGCGTCTGGCGATGCTGATCAACGGCGTTGATATCACCGACTGGCCGGGTGGGACGATCTCTGCGGTCCATACCGATGCAGAACTTGAACAAACCGTAGATGCGTTTCGTGAATCGATCAGGATGTTACGCGCGGAAGACGCGATCTGAGTTTGAGTACGCCATTCGTAAAAGCTTTAATTCGGTACTTCTTTTATCGATATCTATGATAGCCCTCACCATAAACGGGCAGGTCCACGCTCTGGAAGTCGCACCGGATACACCGCTGGTTTTTGTGCTGCGAAATGAGCTGGGTTTAACGGGCACAAAAATCGGATGCGCGAGTGAGCAGTGCGGCGCCTGTGCCGTGCTTGTTGACGGCGAATCTACCCTGAGTTGTGTGCGTCCTGTGGCTGATTTCGTAGACCAGCAGGTTGTGACCATAGAGGGGATGTCCGAAGATCCAATGGGTAGCAGAGTGCAGCAGGCCTTCATTGAAGAAGGTGCAGCCCAGTGTGGCTACTGTACTCCCGGCATGGTCATTGCAACAACAGCTCTACTAAACCAAATCAACCGACCTACGGCGACTGATATCCATGGGGCGCTTAATATTCACCTTTGTCGATGCGGCAGTCAGCCTCGAGTACTAGCCGCGATCCAGCGAGTGACTGATAGGAATACTTAGGTTGAACGTTCATCCCAGCATTGCAACGCATCCGAACGTCGATCAGTGGTTGGAATTTACGGCGGACGAACGGATTGTTGTACACACCGGCAAGGTTGATATTGGTCAGCGCATCTCAACAGCACTGGCCATCATTGCTGCAGAAGAACTGGACGTTGACTACAACCGAATTGATGTCAAGCGCACACAGACAGGCTTAGATCCTGATGAAGGATTCACGGCAGGCAGCATGTCGATGCAGCATTCCGGATCTGCAATAAGACTGGCAAGCGCGACAACGCGTCACTATCTAATAGATCTTGCTGCAAATGTATTAGGACTTGCTCCTGGGACTTTGGTCGTCGACGATGGAATAGTTCGGTCTCTTGTTACCGGCGCACACGTGAGCTACTGGTCTTTGCTCACCGACAAAAGCTTAAGCGTCCGGATTGATGAAACCGCGCCACTAAAACGGCCGGCCGATTACAGCTGGATTGGTAAAGCCGTCATACCAAAAGGGCTGGTCGACATTGTTCGCGGTAAAACCGTCTTTGTTCATGACCTCCAGTTGCCCCAGATGCTACACAGTCGGGTCGTTCGACCACCCCACTCCGCAGCACGGATTGAGAGTCTCGATACGACTGTTATTAAAGATCTCAAAGACTCCGGCGTGATTACGGTCCAGGACGGCAGTTTTCTCGCCGTGGCTGCAACCGATGAATATAGGGCTACCAAAGCAGCTGCTCGACTGTTCAGTGCCATCCAATGGAATCTGGGCAGTGGCATTCCGACAAAAGATGTGTTTGCTGCCCTGCGATCAAACGCGAAGGTGAGTCTACCGGTGGCGGAGGGTGGTGCTCCGATCGAACAACCGGTATCCCCGCTGACTGAACCACCCGAAGAAGCCACAATCACACTCACCAGTACCCTTGAAAAGCCCTACCTCATGCACGGCTCTATTGGGCCGTCGGCCGCTTGTGCGGTTTATGAAAACGATCTGCTGACGATTTACACACACTCGCAGGGGGTTTACCCATTACGCGGTGCAATCGCCGAAGCCCTGCACCTACCGCTTGACACAGTCCAGGTGACGTTTATGCCCGGTGCCGGATGTTACGGCCATAACGGCGCAGACGACGCAGCGTTCGATGCTGCTCTAATTGCACTTGCCGTCCCCGGTAAACCGGTGCTACTGAAATGGACCCGGGAAGAAGAACATGCCTGGGAGCCGTACGGCTCAGCTATGGTCTGCGAGCTACGTGCCAGTCTGGATGGAAATGGCAAGATCATAGACTGGTCACATGAAAGTTATGGCGATACTTTTATCATGGGTCGACCGGCAGCTGGTCGAACAGGTTCCCCCGCTTCAAAACTGCTTTCTAACCGATTTAGGACAGATGCACCGGAACAAAGCCTCGCTCAGCCGGCAATGGGGCCACATGTCGGCATCCACCGAAATCTTGAACCCCTGTATACGATCCCCAAACCACGCCTGGTTAAACATTTGGTGGGCAGGTTACCGTTCCGCACGTCGGCGCTGCGAACGCTCGGTGCTTTCGCCAACATCGTCGCTATCGAATCCCTCATAGACCAGCTGGCAGATGCCGCAGGTGTGCCACCGGTTGAATTTCGCTTGCAGCATTTAGACGATGAACGCGGCCGACAGGTACTTCAGTCTCTGTCCGAACAGATGGCAGCCGATGCGGCTGGGTCCAGTGATATCCTGAGTCAGGGAATCGCGTTTGCCCGTTACAAGAATGCTGCTGCCTATTGTGCAGTTGGCATAGAACTCGAGGTTTCAGAACAGGCCAATGTCAGACTTATCCGTGCCTGGGTTGTTGCTGACGCCGGAGAGATCGTTGACCCTGCCGGAATCACTGCCCAGCTCGAAGGTGGCCTCATCCAGGCGGCCAGCTGGTCACTCTATGAAACGGTCACCTACGATGCAAACGGCGTGACCAGCCGGGATTGGGACACCTATCCGATCCTCCGGTTCAACAATGTGCCTCATGTTCACACCCTGTTAATTGATCGTCCGGGTGAGCCGTTCCTTGGGGCGGGTGAGGCAGTGGGCGGGCCTACCGGTGGTGCCATTGCTAACGCAATTCGACGAGCAACCGGGCTTTGTGTGTCCAGAATGCCCTTTAATCAAAACAACATTCGCGCTGCGGCGCTCAAGCAGTAGTCCATCTCGACCTGGGTTCAGTCAAGAACTCCAGTTTGAGTGTTCAAGGGTCGTGATTCGCTAAGACTGCAATGTCTTCAAGTGCCCTTCGCTTAGCTGCTGCCACATCCGGAATCTCGCCACTGTTGACATACTGTTGCCAGCGGTAACCGAACAGAATGTGGGGTCCCGACTGCACAGAGCGTACCTGACCGACACCAGGCGCCCGCAGCGCACTGGGGGGTACTACAGTGACGTCCCAGTCCGGAGCGAAGAATAAAGCCAGGGAGATCCTTGGCTGTGACGTTTCGGGTTTAGCAGTCTTGTCGGGTGTATATCGAACTCTGTGGATAGTGGCCGGAAAGGCCTCCCGACAGAAAATCTCAAACAGCCTCCCAACATTAATAACAAACGCATGCGGTATTACCGGAACATCCAGCCATATGGATTCTGATTGGTTTTGGCTCAGGGTGCTGGCAAGCGCAATTTCTTCCGCAATTTCCCGCGACTCCAGGTCGCCGTTGAGAGCTGATCTATCTTCTACAACTGGCTGTTTCTGAACCGGTACTGCTTTGGGCTGTACACGACGCAAAACCTGCAGGCCGCCGTAACACTCATCTTGCAGTAAGACAGTTAAAAACCCATGATCTTTGTGCGGTGCAAGCTCAGTGTGGGGGGGATATTTCCACAGTCGCAGATGAGCGAGTGGTTCAATGACTTTCGCCTCGAAATACCGTGCATCTAGTCCCAGTGCCCAAGCCATTGCCCCGAGTAACTGGCGGGCGAAGTTTGTAGTCGCGGTATGATATCCGGTGACGGTGTGCTGGAAATCCGGATCTCCTGGCGGCCACAAATTGTCACCATGAAGCGGCAGCGGTCGACCTGCAGCATCGACTCGACCTTGCGTTTTCAGCCCGATTTCAAACGCTTCCTTGTTGTCTGAGGCGAAATGTTCATATCCACGCCAGTTCGAAGCTTCCCCTAATGACAAACATCCCGACACCGATTTTTGGTCCTGCGGTCGCGCAAAAAAGCGCCGAGCAGCCTGCCGAGTGCTGTCAATTAGTTCATGTGGCACACCATGCCCAACGACCTGAAAAAAGCCCACGCGTGTCGCGGCATGTTGGAGTTCAAGGACAACGCCCATGGGATCGCTACCATCGAGGTAACGGGATATATCTACGATCGGTACTGTCTTGTGCACAAGTGTTACCCGTCTATAACGTCCAAGTTAGTCCTTCACCCAGACCTGGAAGCCGCTTCGATTGAGTGGCTCTGGAAATACCTTCAATACCTCGATAATACTGTCTCCATCGGCCGCACGTGGTTACCGACAACCCAGGCAGAGAACCACTGCAATTCAAGCACGTCAAGATCATGGTTAAACAACTGCAATAGCCTTAATACTCCGGCAGCATGAATCTGGCCGCTTGGCAGACTCATACAGTCCTCAGTATAGTCACCAAACATGGAATTTAACCAAACCCGGGGATAACCGCATTGTCTGAGTAAACCTGTGCGCGCCTTCAGACCCGCCGTTATCGGTTCCTCAACTCTTGTTTCTGGTCTACCTTGGACGACTAAAAACTGCTACCAGCTTAAGTCATGAACCCTTTCCTTCTACCTAAAGAAATCCAGGATCGCCCGACCTATGACCGCGCGGTGGCTCACCTGCGGGAGGCTGGGGTGCGACTCCCACTCTTCTCAGAACTCGCCAATGCGCCGCAAGCGCTCAACGATGTCTACACAAAGTTGAACCAGGTGCACGCCGATGCCCCTGATCCTAGAAACCTCTTTCGAGTTCATTGGTTTAACGATCGCGCTCGCACAGGACTCACCGATACGCCCGAGTACGTGCGTCTACCCAAAGCATTGACCGGTGTCGATGCACAAATCATCGTCGCTCTGGGCGACCGATTCCCGATGATTGGTGCACACAAAGTTCTGGCTGCATACGGCTGTCTGGTTCCACGACTGGTCAGCGGTGCATTCGACCCCGGCCATCATCGTGCAGTCTGGCCATCGACTGGCAACTACTGCCGGGGCGGAATCGCGATTTCCCGCATTCTCGGCTGTCATGGTGTTGCTGTACTGCCAGAAGGCATGAGTAGGGAAAGATTCAGCTGGCTGGAAAAATGGGTCAACGATCCCGAAGACATTGTGCGCACACCCGGCACAGAGAGCAACGTTAAAGAGATCTACGATAAATGTGAGGAACTCTCTCGTGATCCACAGAACATCATCGTCAACCAGTTTTCGGAATTTTCCAACTACCTGGTACATCGTTTTGTCACGGGTAACGCTCTCGACAGAATCTTTCAGTCCGTAAGTGCCTCCCTGCCCAACGCACGGCTGGCCGGTTTTATTGCTGCGACCGGTTCTGCGGGTACCCTTGGCGCCGGTGACCACCTCAAGAACCGATACGGCACCCGAATCGTGGCGGTGGAACCGGTGGAATGTCCAACTCTGCTTTACAACGGATTTGGTGAACACAACATCCAGGGCGTAGGTGACAAGCACGTACCACTCATTCATAACGTGATGAATACCGACTTCGTGGTCGGAGTGTCCGACTACGATTCAGACGGTATCAATGCACTGTTCAATACACCAGCGGGTCAAAACTACCTGCACCAGCGAAAGGGTATTTCCGCTGAGATCCTCGACACGCTGACATCAATGGGGTTTTCCGGGATCGCCAATGTGTTGGCAGCCATCAAGCTGGCAAAATATTTGTCGCTCGGTCCCGAAGACGTACTGATCACTGTTGCAACAGATGGATCGGCACTTTATCAAACCGAACTACAGAAGTGGTTGTCCCTCGAAGGGCCAGAGAATGTAGATGAAATATTAGCAGCCGAACTCTATGGCACACACCTGAAAAATGTGCGGGTCGACCATCTGCTGGAACTCACCGAAATCGATCGAAATCGGATATTCAACCTCGGGTACTACACCTGGGTCGAACAACAAGGCATCAACATACAAGATTTTGAGCGTAGACGGGACCAGACATTCTGGAATCAACTCGAGAGGCTGATTCCTACGTGGGACGCAATGATAGAGGCATTCAATCAGGAAACAGCGCAGTCCTGAAACTCCTAATGTACTGGTTTGTAGTCCAGGACTTGTGAGTGCGCAGCCAATTTTATCTATCGTCAATTTCTCGCGTAATTGTAGTCTGTCGTCATCAGGCTAGCTTCGTTAAAATAGCACAGGCTATGTACCTGTGTGTTGTCTGAAATTATCTCTGATCTAAATCAACTATGACTGAAACGCCAATACTGGTCACAACAGAAGAGCTGGACGACCATCTCGATAGCGGAGAGGTGCGTGTGGTTGATCTCAGTAAATTAGAACATTACGTTTCCAGCCATATCCCAGGCGCTACTCACCTGGACTATGCGACGCTGTTAGATGGCAACAAACCAGCCCCGGGCCGACTTCCGCCTGGCAAACAGCTGGAACAGCTCAGTTCAGTACTGGGATTAAGCAACGGCGGCCGGATTATTGCCTGTGATGATGAAGGCAGTGGCCGTGCCGCCCGCCTCGTATGGACATTACACGTCATGGGCTATCCCAGCTGTTCAGTACTCGATGGTGGAATGACCGCCTGGAGAAACGAGCAACGTCGATTAAGCGTGGAACAACCGGTGCGGAAAAATACTGCACCCACAGTAACCATGGATACTTCTGTCATCGCGACTCGGGAATACATTCTGTCCCAGTTGAATGATAACCACGTTATCTTAGTCGATGCCCGAACTCCGGAAGAGTACATTGGAACGAAGCAGCTCAGCACGCGGTCTGGCCACATTCCAGGTGCGGTTAATCTGAACTGGTTGGATACGATTGATGCTAACAATCACTTGAGACTAAAACCAAGAAGCATTCTAAAGGATATGCTGGAAGCTCGACAGATTCTACCAACACGTGAAATTATTACCTACTGCCAGACACACCATCGGTCCGCTCATACCTGGATGCTGCTTAAATCCCTGGGCTACCCGGCCGTGCGTGGCTATCCCGGCTCGTGGTCAGAGTGGGGGAATCACCCTGAAACGCCGATCCAGACCTTATCTGAGGCAAATCCATGATCATAATTCTGCGTCCTGATACTGATATTGATTCTGCGGAGGCGAAGGCTGTGCTTGATTTCCTGGCCGCCCGCCCAGGGGTAGTACCACAGGTGCACAGTGTGACCGGAACGGGTCGGATCCTGACGGAAATTTACGCCGTCGGTGATACCGACTTACTCGATACGCAGGAAGTAGCGAGCCTGCCGTCGGTCGAGCGTGTTGTCAGAATTTCTCGAGATTATCGGATAATCGGCCGCCACGCCGGCGATGAGCGGGCTCGGGGTTTTGACTACAACGGCATTCGTTTTGACCAGCAGTCGCTACACCTCTTTGCCGGATTGTGTGCCGTCGACAGTCGGGACAATGTAGAAACCATGATGCGGGCTCTGAACGAACACCAATTACCTTGCACACGTATGGGAGCCTTTAAGCCGCGGACCAACCCCTACTCATTCCAAGGGCACGGGGCCGAATGCTTGCCCTGGGTTTTCGAACTGGCTGGCAAGTATGACATCAAGGTCATTGCGATGGAGGTCACCCATGACAGCCAGGTGAATGACATTTTGACCGCACTGGATGATGCCGGACACCCTACCGGCGTCATGCTGCAGATCGGTACTCGTAACACACAGAACTTCGAACTTCTCAAAGCGGTCGGCCGACAAACCGAGCTGCCGGTGTTGATCAAGCGGGGATTTGGGATCACTTTGGAAGAATCGTTGAATGCAACCGAATACCTGGCACGGGAAGGTAACGGTAATATAATTTTCTGTCTGCGTGGCATGAAAACTAATCTTGGTGACCCACACCGAAATTTTGTCGACTTTTCTCATGTTCCGGCAGTTAAGCATCTGACCCATCTACCAGTTTGTATTGATCCGTCACATTCCGTGGGTAGCCGCAATCGTGGCCCTGACGGAATCCTGGACGTCATGCACGTAACCGCACAGGGCATTATCGCCGGTGCCAACATGGTACTTGTCGATTTTCATCCCAGGCCTGAACAGGCACTTGTCGACGGCCCCCAAGCACTGCATCTGGACGAGCTGTCCTGGTTTTTGGACGATATGAGCATCGCTCGTGAAGCCCATGACAAACGAATCCAGCTAGCAAGACAAAATAACGGGTAAACTTTGTATTCACTACCCATCTACTTTTGGACAGCACTGTGAACAAATCGAACAACGACTGGGAAAATACACTGACGCCCGAGCAGTACAGGATCTGTCGACTTAAGGGAACCGAGCCACCTTTCAGTGGGAAATACAACAACAGCAAATTAGCTGGCACCTATAGCTGCACCTGCTGTGGCAGTAAACTCTTTAGTTCACACGAAAAATTTGATTCCGGCTCAGGCTGGCCCAGTTTCTGGCAGCCCATTTCAGATAACGCTGTTATTACAGAAACTGACCACAGCCATGGCATGGTCAGGACCGAGGTGACGTGCAGCAATTGTGATGCCCATCTGGGTCACGTATTTAAGGATGGACCTGAACCGACAGGTCAACGCTATTGCATCAACTCAATATCGCTGCAGTTAATGCCTGACTGAATACAACAGCACGTTAAGTTCTGCGCTTTCTGATTGAGGGAATACGCAAGATGTTGCCGGTAGTTGGCAAGGTAGTTCGCAGTTCCGGGTTGTACCGCATAATCAGCCAAACCGGCAATTCAAATGAACTGGCAACTCGCCACACGCTGTCTCCCGATTGAATAGTGTATTGCTGAACGTTTAATACTTCGAAGTTTTCCTTGAATTCTTCCACCAGTACGCGGTGGTATTCCAGCCGTCTCTGGTCGAATCCGGAAGCCTGAGTCTGCTCTGAAACGGGCAGTAACAGTACATCGCCCACTTGAAGATTCTGCGTCTTCTGAATACCGTTGAGTTTCCGAATCGCGGCGATACCACCCAAACGCAGCCAATCTGAATAGTGACCCAGTGTTTCACCTGGTTCAATATTGATTCGATATACCCGTTTCCCGGCCTGTTCTGTAGCTTGTATGCGAAATTCAATATCCTGATCTAAAGGTTCGATCACACGTGAGGGCGGTGTTACGGCCTCGCTAGATGTCGTACTGGCTGTGTCTGGCTGACCCTGCTTGCTACTGACCTCTGTGCTGCCGCTGTCATCAGCGCCCGATACTGTTGACGAAGATCTGCGATTTTGGGCGTTCCCTGGCAGTCGCAACGCCTGACCCGGTACGATAATTGAGGCCGTCTGCAGTCCGTTGAAAGCCAATAACTCATCACATGACACACCCCTGTTGTGCGCGATCTCACACACCGAATCACCCGCTGTTACCGTGTAAGTGGATCCTGAACTCGCTGGACCTCTTCTGTTCTGCCCTAAGGCCTTGGCAACATCCTCAGATACGCCCGAAACCAGCAGCTTCTGCCCTGGATGAATAACACTGCGTCTACCCAGTCTATTTTCTGTCAGTAGAGCCTTGCAGCTCACACCCAGGCGGGTAGCAATCTGGCACGCGTTGTCTCCTTTTTTCACACGGTACTCGACCACAGTTGTTTTGAGTGTTTTCCTGGTCGACGACTGTCTACCAGTACCGGTGGCTGTGTTCAGCTGTCGGGGAATCCGAAGCGCCTGGCCGGGGTAAATCAGGTCCTGCTGGCTGAGTTCATTCGCCGCGAGTAAGGTGTCGCATGACACCCCGTATCGCGATGCCACTCCACAGGCACTGTCACCTTTCCTGACTGTATAGGTACCTCCACCTCTTGTCTCAGCCAACGCGCCAGGGATCACCAATTTCCGGCCGACAGAGAGGACAGAACCCGATGTAAGTTCATTCGTAGCCAGCAATGCACTGCACTTAACGCCATAGCGCTTCGCGATACCACAAACGGTATCGCCCGGTGCAACAGTGTATACACCCGGGTCAGCACGACTGAGCAGTCGACGTTTTCCGGAAGTACGCATCGGAATCTGGACCGACTGGCCAACGCGAATGACGGCCTGCCTTCCCAGCCTGTTCATATCGATCAGATCGCGACACTTCACCCGAAACGCACTGGCGATCGCACAGGCCGTATCACCGGATCTGACCGTATAACGCTTTGGCGTGCCACGATCTGCTTCTGGTGGCAGTGAATGCAGGTAAGCAATTTTATCTGCCCAACCGCCCTGACGCAGAGGTAGGCGCAGCGGGTAACCACCAGGAATTTCCCGCCAACCGTGCCAAACAAACCGTGTCAACGCTGGATTTAACGATTTCAGCCTGGATAGGCTAATTCCGAAAACCGCTCTTATCCTGTCGATTGACACGCTGCTGCGCAGCATGATCGTATCGTAGCGTAACGGTCTTCCCTTTGAATATGATCCAAAAAACCGTTTGGAGTTTTGTGCAACATGTCGTGCCGCTAGAAAACCTGCGTAGAAATTCTTGACCGCAACCCGGAATTTTTTGGTTCGATAACGGTTTAGAACTGTAAGAAAATCTGGACCGAGTTTCTTTATGGCTCTTCGCATACCGTTAACACCATAGTTGTACGAGGTAATTACAAACGGGGTCAGTTCGCTGTCGGACACGTTGGCTTTCTTCGACCGGGCCGCAACAGTCAGATTTTTTTGGCTATTTTTGAGATAGCGCGCCGCTGCCCAGCTGGCCGCTTCCGGATCCAGCCTCTCGTCCATAGTCGCATTTAACTCAAGTCCCAATTCACGTGCAGTCCGTGGCATGATCTGCCACATACCTGCAGCCCCCACTCTGGAATACGCTTCCGGGTTATAAGAAGACTCTACAAATGGCAGGTATTGAATATCCTGATGCAACCCCGCGTCTTTGAGTACCCGCCTGACAATCGGTCCATAGGTCCCAAATCGGCGCAACGCATTCCGAAAACCATCTTTGTTTCCACTCTGACATCGAAGGTTCCTGGTCGCACGACGAAGTACAGCTGGCGACCGTTCAGGAAACATATTGAGGTAGTGCTTATCTTTTGCCTGAGTGATTGTTTTGTTTTGCTCAATCAGAATCGCAATGCGTTCTAACCGTAGGCGTATCTGGCGCTTCTGTTCTTTAATGAACTGTGTGTTGCCCTTTGTCCCACACGCTTTGCCCTTGATGATCTTGTAAACCCGATGGGGCCTCTGCGCATCATGGAGAATCGCATCGTTGGTCCTCCATCGACCATATACATCGATCCAAAAATCGACCCTCCGTCGAAGCGCGTCGGGACAGGGAAAATACTGACCACACTTGAGTTTGTGATGTTGGACCAGGTGGTCAGCGGCCGATTGATCTGCTGGATACATCCAAGTCAGAAACCCAGCCACGACCATCCATACAAGTGGCAGAGGCCACCTGCGGAGACAGATTTGCTCAGGTCTGGTTACAAGCAATATTGATCGTCCGTGCCGACGAATAGGAGACACTGCATAAGATCTAGATTTAACGCCACACCCAGCCTTGATCCTAACAACTTACACACGGGGTGAAAAGCACCTGTCCATGAAAGAGGTGGCGAAGCTGCATGGTTTGATACACTCCAACTATGATTCAAGCCTGGATCGATCAATACACCACTTTACCCGAACTGAATCTGCCGGAGAATCCATGAGCGTTATTTCGAGAGAAGATTTTGTCGGGAGCATCGCCGACGGTCTGCAGTACATCTCTTTCTACCATCCACCCGACTTTATTCGAGCAATGACTCGAGCCTTCGAACGGGAAGAATCTCCAGCAGCTAAAAATGCGATCGGCCAGATACTACTCAATTCGAAGATGGCAGCCATGGGACAACGGCCAGTTTGTCAGGATACAGGCATCGTTGTCGTGTTTCTTAAGTTTGGACTGAATGTCGATTTCGATACCAATGATTCGGTTCAGGAAATGGTCGATGAGGGTGTCCGTCGAGCCTACACCAACCCGGATAATCCTCTTCGAGCCTCAGTGGTATCGCCCCCAATCGGTAAAAGACACAACACGGGGGACAACACACCGGCTGTTGTACACACCGAACTCGTAGCCGGTGATACGATAGAAATCACACTCGCCGCCAAGGGTGGCGGATCGGAAAACAAAGCCCGATTTAGCACCTTGAACCCCAGTGACAGCCTGTCAGACTGGGTGGTGGAGACGATACCGGGCATGGGGGCCGGTTGGTGCCCGCCAGGTATTCTTGGGATAGGCCTTGGGGGAACTCCGGAAAAAGCGATGGTGCTGGCCAAGGAATCCCTGATGTCACCAATTGATATAGATGAGTTGATCTCGAAGGGGCCGGACAACGATATCGATGCGCTGCGCCTTGAGATCTATCAACGAGTTAACCAGACGGGTATCGGTGCTCAGGGCCTTGGTGGCCTCACGACCGTGCTGGATGTCAAGATCCTGTCGTACCCCACCCATGCTGCCTCCCTCCCTGTCGCGATGATTCCCAACTGTGCTGCCACGCGGCACATACACTTTTCTCTGGATGGCACTGGACCTGCCAAGCTGACACCACCAGACCTTGGCAACTGGCCAGAGATAGGGTCCGACGTCGCAAGTCAGGGTCGACAGATCAATGTGGACGTACTCACTCGTAATGACATTGCAAACTGGCAACCAGGAGAAAATCTACTGCTGTCCGGCAAAATTCTCACCGGAAGAGATGCAGCGCACAAACGGATTGCCGACCTGGTCACCCGTGGCGAACCATTGCCTGAAGGAGTAGATTTTAGCAATCGGCTGATCTACTACGTGGGCCCTGTTGACCCGGTCGGTGATGAAGTGGTCGGACCTGCCGGACCGACCACTGCGACACGTATGGACAAATTCACAGAAATGATGCTCGCAGAAACAGGGCTGATCGGCATGATTGGAAAAGCAGAGCGTGGGCCCAGCGCGATCGAATCAATTCGAAAGCACCGCTCGGTGTATCTGATTGCCATTGGTGGTGCTGCCTATCTAGTATCCAAGGCCATTCGCTCGGCACGTGTCGTTGCTTTTGAAGACCTCGGTATGGAAGCAATCTATGAATTCGAGGTCAAGGACATGCCGGTTACGGTCGCCGTAGACAGTAATGGAACTTCTGTACACCGTACAGGGCCTGAGTTATGGCGTCAGCGCATTTCAGAAATTCCGGTAAGGGTCAACTGATACGCGTAAACTGCTTTGCAAAACCTTCCTCTGCATTATCCACAGACGAATTATCGCTCTTCAGTTACGGACTGCGCCTGACCTTCACAATTGGGTCAATAACGACCTGATCCGACTAAAGTTCCCCAGAATGTCCATGAAAATACCTGAAGAGATCAAGCAGGATTTTTCTCGCGAACCGCTGGATCCCAAGAGCCTACTGCCTGACCCTTTTGATCAGTTTGAAGCTTGGTTTGGCCAGGCCTGTGCGAAAAATATGCCCGCTCCTAATGCCATGTCCCTGGCCACAGCGTCAGCAGACGGATCGCCCACAGTTAGAACGGTGCTGCTTAAAGTTTACGACCGTGATGGGTTTGTTTTCTTTACCAACTACGGCAGCCGTAAAGCACAGCAGATCGCAGAGAACCCGCGTGTTTCTCTGCTGTTTCCCTGGTTCAGTATGGGACGACAGGTCACAATAACCGGCGTCGCCCAGCGAATTCCAACCGCAGCGTCACTGCGCTACTTTCTATCGAGAAGCCGGGGAAGTCAGCTCGGAGCTTGGACATCTGACCAGAGCAGTGTGATCTCTTCCCGGACTGTGCTGGAAACTACCCTGGCCAGAATGAAACAGAAGTTCAGTGCCGGAGACGTCCCGCTGCCTGATTTTTGGGGAGGGTTCCGCGTCACCCCAGAAACCATTGAATTCTGGCAGAGCCAGCCAGATCGTCTGCATGACCGATTTGTCTACGTGCTTGACGACGCTGACAACTGGTCGATCGAACGGCTGGCACCTTGAAAAACAACCAGTCGTCGCCAGATTAGCCGCTCATAGATTCAAGCGGCAGCTTGACGGGAAATCGCTCACGAATCTGACTGTCTATATCATCAGGTATATGTTGGGGTTTGGGTGCGGACAGAAGTTGCTTTACCCGGCACCTGGCCTGCTCGAGGAGATCTGGTCGACCGGCCTCGTTCCAGTCTTTAGGACTATTTCGATCACCTAAGTCCGGGTACACATAATCCCGCTGCATCAGCGCCCTAGTCTGCTCGTGCCCCAGAAAATGACTGGGCCCATCCAGACACACATCACGCATTGCCTCTAGAGATAAGGTGTCTTCGTTGACCTCGATACCTCGTATCGTTCTGTTGATTGCACCCAGCATATCGTTATCGATGACATAGCTTTCCAGACAGCAACCCAGAAGACTGGCGTGCATACCAGCTGATTCGTAGATCAGATTCGCGCCACTGTGTCCGGCTAGGACATTTGTGTAAGCCTTCTCATAGCCTGACTGTGCATCCGGCAGCTTGGAGTCGGCCATACCGGCGGCAATACCGGTTGGTAAGTCGTAGTACCGTCCCATCTGGCCACAGGCCGCCATGAGAACCGCTTGTTCGCCACTGCCACCGCTCATAGCCCCGGTTCTAAGATCAGAAACAAATGGCCAGGTACCGAAGATCGCCGGGTGACCAGGAGATAATAAATTTACGTAGACCAGACCGGCCAGCACCTCAGCCGTCTCCTGAACCACAGAACCGGCAAGCGCCGCCGGACTGGTCGCACCAGCCTGACCCGCGGCCAACAACAAAATAGGCATCCCGCGGCTGACACAGACCTCCAATACCCGACAGGCGTCTTCGGCAAATCGAAGTGGCGGTACAACATGACAGCACGAGCAGCTTACAAACGGCCTTTCCCGCCACTTTTTCTCACCACCGGCCACTATCTCCAGCATATCGATGGCCTCGTGCGCATGGTCAGGGGCCACAAAACTGGTGCCCACATGCTTTGTCGTTCCAGCAATCGACGCGTAGCAGGTATTGAAATCCATTTCCCGTGGATCTTCAATATCTCGTGGCACCATCGAGCGCTGAAAAAAATGAATATGCTCCATGGCGTCCACGATGCGTGCGGCATCATAAAGATCCTGCAGCATCGATTCTCGATATTCGCGTTTTTTAGTATCCACAATATGGACAGCCGCACCCGCAGTACCGAAATATGTCCTGTTGCCGGTGAGGTGCATATCGTAACGAGGGTCTTGGCCAGGAAGGACGATATCCCGTGCTGCCGAGGCGACGATATCCTCAACCAGTGATCGAGGAAACAGAAGACGGCCCTCTTCGGTCATCGAGCCGCCTGCTCCGGTCACCAGTGCCTGACAGGATGGTATGGCGTTTGCAATACCGATCTGCTCCAACGCTTCCAATGCTGCCTGGTGAATACGCAACACTTCAGATTCTGTGAGCGGCTGATATCGTCCTGATGTCTGACCAGGCTGAACAGCGCGTTCATCCTCAGGTATCGGCGCAGCGCGTAGCGCTTGCCTTGCGACCCGCCCCCCCATTCGCCCGGATGTAGCGGAGCGCTGCCTATTGTCCGTCATCGCGATTACCTTTAAGCATTAGTAATTCCCGATCAGTTGGTATCAAACACTGGAACGTGGTACAGGATTGTAGCCCGCTCCATAAGCGGGGGGAACCCACGTGCTTGTGCCATTCAGTTCGGGCTCTCATCCGCACAACCTTGCACGTTACCGCCTGAATTTGCTCATTGATACTGTTATTGTTTCCACAATTTCTCCGAACGTTGCCGGGCTCCTTGGCATCCGCCATCCTCATCATCCAACTGATTCAACAAGCTGAGAACCAGAGCCGACGTGCCACCGGTAGCCCAGGCCGCACCCAACTTTAAACTTTGCAGAATGTCATTGTCTTCAAGTTTTAATATTTCCACGAGATTTTTCCCGCCAGGATCGGGCACTGCAACAGGTCTCCGTAGTGAGCCTTCGATTACAAAATAGGGCGGATACAACAGGGATAAACCAGACTCTTCTATAAAGCTGGCGGGCGATATGCCTTCCCGGCGTGGCTTGGAGCGAACGTGTAGACTCAGGCTCTCCGTGGAAAGCTCGAGTTTACCAAAGGCCAATAATTCAAACTCCTCAGCTTTTAAAGCGATGGTGTGATTGGGTGGTGCCAGACTCTCCGCCACACCATCTGTGATTAGCATACCGATAACACCACACTTGATATCATAGTATTTTTTTCGCTCTGCCCATGGGCTAACACCACGCAGAACCTGTTCTGTGATGCTGAGCGGTGTCGTCGTCAACAATTCTTCGCGACCGCGGGGAAACTTTATACCTTCAAGCTCGGTAAATAGATAACCATTGCCACTTTGTACAATCTCGTGAAGCGATCTCCCCGATCCTGATATATAGCCGCGCGTACTTAAAGATCCTGATATGTCCCGTTTACCCTTCAGTGCAACAGGCAACAGGTCAAGATCCAGGTGTTTCCAGTCATAGGCGTAATTCGCTGGATGTGGGTCCACCTGGGTATCCAGGTCGAGCTGCACTTCCAGGTCACCGCCGGCTGAAATTCCCTGCAGTCGGATGTTGACCAGGCCGTCGAGCGAGGTCAGCAGTGCTGTAGCATCCGTAATTTCGTAGTTACGCCGCAGCAGGTGTCCCGCAGAATATTCCAAATCAACGTCATAGCGATCCGCCCATGTCAGCGGTATGAGTTCTTCTCCAAACAGATACTTCTTTTCTTTCTTCGGAAAAAGATCATTCAGATTTAAATATTCCGATGCCAGTCTCCCGTCAATTTTCTGTCGATTGCTATCGGCCACATTCAGCGGATAGGATATTTCTCCACTGATATCGTTGCGGCCCGCCGTCACCCTAAGTTCTGTCACCTGTAGCGTCTCACCATCCGTGCGGACAATCGCCTGCGCCTGTAAAGGCAGGTCTCCCTGCAATGGAATTGGAAGCACAGCTGTCGCCTTGGACAGACGATCCACTTTGAACTTCAACTCAAGCTGCGAACCTATCTTCCACTGCTCCCCCAATACTCCCTCTGCCGAAAACTGACCGAGTTTCTCCGACTCGAGGTTAACCGATCCTGTTATTGATTCGTGTGTATCCGTTGCACGTCTGACCTCGCCTGTCACCTGCAACCGACCCATGGGGGGTAAACCAACACCTGTGATCTGGCGCAATTCGTGAGAATCTTCCGCGGTCAGGGCAAAACTGGCACTGAATCCGGACTGACCACCAAATGATTCAAACTCACCAGTGAGCTCAGCAGCCAGAGCATCAGTCAGCAATTCACCGTGTACCGTCAGCGGTAACGCTCGCTTATCGGACGGGCGTACCTGTAACCGAACCTGTGCGGATTCGTGATAATCCCCTGGCCCGCCATAGTATTCAATCAGCCGGCCCAGCTCAGCTACATCTAGATTGAGATCCCACGTCAGCCGTGGAACATGCATTAAATTGATCAGGCTACCCGTAAACCGACCACTAAGCCCAGCACCGGAAATCTGACCCACCAGCCCGGACAGTCGAGCCTCATTGCCATGTAAATCAAGCCAGCCTGTGACGCTGGCCTCCAGATGGGGAGGGATCGGCCATTGTCTGCCCCAGGCTTGGGCAAGCACCGCAATATCTTCAGTGTTGCCTTCGAAATTCAGTGCCAACTGCGGCTGCTCGTCGAGCATGTCAACCCGCCCACGGCCGCTGACTTCCAGTTGAGGGGAACTGATCCCGACATTCACGACCTCTATGCTACAGCTGCTATTGGCGCAGGTGAGAACGCCATTTGTACTCGCGGTAGCATCGACGGGGAGCTGTGTACCCAAACTGCCGGCAAGGCTCTGGATACTCTCAGTTCTTGCGGTGAACTCGAATTGCCCTTCCAAACTATTTTGCAACAGATCGAACTGACCTGTGCCGTCGAGCATCAGATCTGTAGATTCAAAAGAAGCAGAAAGATCACTTAACCGGTAACCTTTGTCGCTGCCTCGTAAAGCGCCCGTCACCTGTGCGCTACCGTTTAAGTGCATCTCAAGTTTGAATTGCCTCAACAGTTCTGTCAGCTTGTCCGAGGTTGCGTCAATATTGAGCGCAAGATCCGGGCCGTCGGCTGAGCCCAATTGACTCACATTGCCTGTTAACTGGATACCCAGATGTGGGCTCTCTCCGATCAACATAATCTGGTCCAAACGGAAATTGCCCGGCTGCCCAGACAATATACCCTGGCCCGAGACACGGACATCTGTCGGTACATCAAGGCTCATGAGCGCCGTGAAATTCTGAAGCCTCTGATGCTTCACCTGTAGACGCAGCTCGCCCATTGAACGGTTTAGTCTGACGCTGGCTGGCACCAGATCGAGATCACCCTGCACTGTAAAATTAAACGGCTGTGCTGTTGTGGACAACCGGACTGATTCCAGTCGAAGGTCGCTTCCTGGGTTTCCGACGAGGTGACCGGCTGCACTGACCGTACCACTGAAAATCGCATCGTGCCGCCATGGCAAGCCGGGCAATAGATCAGTCAGATTTCTTTCCAGGCGTCCTGTCGTGACCTCCAGATGCAAATCAGCGTTAGGCGCTTTTCGCAGATTACTGACCACGCCAGAGACGATGCCACTAACAACGTTACCCTTGAACGCCAGATTGACTGGTGCCAGCTGATCCGAATCCAGACCGTTAAGAGACCCCAGTGCGCCACTCACTTCAATAGCGTCTCCGGCATAGCTCAGTTGCCCGTTGATCTGACCTTGTTGATTTTGACCCTCACGTGGAAAAACATAGACCAGCGTATCGGCCCGGATTTCCCACCGATCTGACTTAACGCCAGATCCAAAAGTGAGGGTGCCGTCTACCACCGAAACTCGACTGACAGGAAGTGGTAGAACCGGCACTGTTAGTCCCCGATCAGACTCCCAATTAGGACGACCGTTGGGGCCGACTTCCAACAGCAGGGTCGGCCGCTCCAGAGAAATCTCGCGAATAAGCAATTTCCCTTCTGCAAGAGCCCCCATATCCAGTTCAAATTGAACGTTCTCTACTGTCAGGAAATGTTCCTGATAATTGCCAACTGGATTACCCACAGCCAGCCCCCTGACCTCTAGCCGAACTGAGGGGAAAAGACGAACTGACAAGCCCTGCTCAATCGACACTGGTCGATCGATTGCTTTGCTTATCTGCTGTGCCGCAGCATCGCGATAGCGACTCCAATCAACCCACTGAATAATGGACGCCAGAAACAGAATGAGGCCACAGAAACAGACAACCACCCAGCTGATTACTTTAGCGAGCCGCAAGAATTCTGTTCCCTGTGTATGATTCGCCTTTCGGAGAACGCATTGCGCGACCCTAACACAAAGCGCACTATTGTGGGTTCGGAAAGAACATCTGACAGATATATCCGGTTACAACATGACAATGACAACTTTACACCCCAGCCAGACATCACGGAAACTTGAAAAACGACTTCGTCGCGAGGTCGGACGAGCCATACAGGACTACAACATGATCGAAGAAGGCGATCGCGTTATGGTCTGTATTTCCGGTGGTAAGGATTCTTTCTCACTGCTGGATATTCTGTGTCGATTGAAAATCAGAGCACCGATCGACTTCCAGTTAACCGCCGTCAATGTTGACCAGAACCAGCCTGGATTTCCAACCGAACGACTTGAAGCTTACCTGCAGGGGCTCGGGGTCGATTACCGAATTATCGATCAGGATACCTATAGTGTCGTCAAGAATATCATCCCCGAGGGCAAAACAATGTGTGGCCTTTGTTCACGACTTCGTCGGGGAATACTGTACAGCTTTGCAAAAAGAGAGAAGATGACAAAAATCGCTTTAGGCCATCATCGAGACGATATTGTTGAAACACTTTTCCTCAACATGTTTTTTGGTGGTCGACTCAAAGCAATGCCACCCAAACTGTTGAGCGATGACGGAAACAATGTAGTCATACGCCCACTATCCTATTGCATTGAAAAAGATATCGCGCAATACGCCCAGCTGAAAAAGTTTCCGATTATTCCGTGCAATCTTTGTGGCTCACAGCCGAACCTCCAGCGCCAAACTGTCAAACGAATGCTCGCTGACTGGGAACAGCAGTACCCTGGTCGGTCAGCGACCATATTCCGAAGCGTCACGAGCATCTCACCCAGCCAACTCGCCGACACAAGTCTTTTCGACTTTGCCAGTCTCGGGGCTCGTCACGAGCCCGCAACATGGCTACCCGAAGGGAACACCATTGACACAGAGAATACCAGGCTATGAATGAATCAGATTTCAATAACGGGCTACTAGAGTTTCTAGCTGACTCACCGACTCCTTTTCATGCAGTGAAACAACTAAAGCAGCTGTTGACAGCGGAAGGGTTTGAACAACTTGCAGAACACAACAGCTGGTCGCTTAAACCTGGAGGACGTTACTTTGTCGTTCGCAATGGCTCGTCAATCGCAGCAATCAGAACAGGCTCTGTTCATCCAACTGATGGGGGGCTGAGGCTGATCGGCACCCACACCGACAGCCCTTGTCTCAAGATCAAACCCGCACCCGAGATCAGGCGTCAGGGCTTTTTGCAGCTGGGTGTAGAAATTTACGGTGGAGTTTTGCTCTCACCCTGGTTTGACCGAGACCTTTCTCTGGCCGGCAAAGTCACTTGCCGTATGGAAAACGGAGAGATAAACAGTGTGCTCATCGACTTTCGACGCCCTGTGGCGACAGTGCCCAGTCTCGCAATTCATTTAAATCGAGATGTGCATAAAAACAGGACCATCAATCCACAAAAAGAAGTGGTTTTACTAGTGAGTTCAGGTGATGGCGACCGCAAAAGTTTCCGACAACTGCTTCTTGGCCAAATCCAGCATGAGCACGCCAACCTACCTGTTGCCGAGGTCCTGGACTACGAAATCAGCTGTTACGACGTGCAACCACCTGCAGTTATCGGGCTAAATGATGACTTCATCGCTGCCTCAAGGCTGGACAACCTTTTGAGTTGTTATACCGCTTGTCGAAGCATAATCGACACCTCTGGAGATACCTCTGCTGTGATGGTCTGTAATGATCACGAGGAGGTTGGCAGCCTGTCGGCCAGCGGTGCCCAAGGACCATTTCTACGTTCTACACTCGAACGTCTATGTGGGACTGGAGAAACGATGGACAGGGCCATGGACTCGTCCGTGTTGCTTTCCGTTGATAATGCGCATGCGCTGCATCCTAATTACGAAGACAAGCATGACCCACAGCACCGGCCTTGCCTCAACGGTGGTCCGGTCATCAAATACAACGCTAACCAGAGATACGCAACAAACAGTGAAACTGCGGCGCTGTTTCGCAATTTATGCCAATCCCTTGATATACCCGTTCAACAGATTGCCATGCGAAATGATATGGCGTGTGGCAGTACCATCGGACCAATAACAGCGGCCGAACTGGGCGTCGCAACAGTAGATATTGGATCCCCGCAGCTGGCCATGCACTCCGTGCGCGAGCTCACCGGGCGCAACGATCCAACACTACTCTACCGCGCGCTCAAGGGCTTCCTTGATCAAACGTCTCTGTGGCGCTGATGTAGATCAGCTCAACAATTTACTGGGACTGACTCACCATGTAGTCGATCGCCGCTTTGACGTCATCGTCACTCAGATGAACGAAACCGCCCTTGGCAGGCATCATGCCGGTCTGGCCTTGAAATCCCTGAATTGCATTCTCATACATCACCTCTATACCCTGTGCGATACGGGCGGCCCAAGCTTCTTTGTCGCCCAGTTTAGGCGCGCCGGCTACACCGGGCATATGACAAGCCATACAGCCACTGTTGTAGACAGCCTCTCCATCGGCGCTAACACTTGTCCATACAACTGAGCCCATCATCACTGAGGCCAGCACCAGTACTTTGGTAAATCTCATCTAAACTCTCCAGGGGTTTATCTCTCACAGGGAAGTGTATCGCGAATGCTGCAAGGGTCGTAACCCAAGATAGCGTCGGCACTTTGATTTCGATCAGGTTTCTCTGATCCGAAACCGTCAGATTCTGGCCACGACACTGACATCCGGTTGCCCTGATGCCCGGCATCAGCGGTATTAATCAACGGTACAGTGACTAAGGCGGACAGATATTCAACCGTCGCGACCATTTCATTGGAATGATTGAACAAAATTTAAACTTTAATTAGTTATTAGTTTATTAAATAATTATATTATTATAATTCTTTGGTATTCTTGAACTGAACATCCGGCCAGCGCTCCATGGCCAAACTTAAATTAGCCAGATTCGGCGCGATATAGGTTAGATCTCCGCCCGCATCGAGTGCCAGATTCTGTCTAGCTTTTCTCTGAAATGCTTCAAAATCAGACTTTTTATCGCAGACAACCCAGCGAGCAGTCGCTACCTGCACCGATTCAAAGCTGCAGTCCACACCATATTCATGCTGCAGGCGGTGTACGACCACGTCAAACTGCAGTATTCCGATCGCACCCAGGATCACATCATTCGACATCAGTGGCCTGAACACCTGGGTCGCACCTTCTTCGCTCAACTGATCTAGCCCTTTGTGCAGCGCCTTTGCCCGCAACGGGTCATCGAGGCGTACCCGTCGAAAAAGCTCCGGGGCAAAATTGGGCACACCTGCAAACTTTAGATTCTCGCCCTCGGTAAATGTATCTCCAATCTGGATAGTACCGTGATTGTGCAAACCGATGATGTCACCCGCGTATGCAGACTCCACCGACTCGCGTTTTGAGGCCAGAAAGGTGATGGCCCTGTGAATCGGCGTGGTCCGATCTGCTCGGACTTGATGAAGCTTGATACCCGGCCGATAAACACCGGAATTAATGCGTAGAAATGCCACCCGATCATGATGTGAGGGGTCCATGTTGGCTTGAATCTTGAAGACAAACCCCGTAAATTTTTTCTCACCGCTATCGACTTTCCTGGAGCCGGCATCCCGAGGCCCCGGACAGGGCGCGTAGTCTACAAAACAGTCAATCAACTCGTCAGTACCTTCACTGGCAAGTGCTGAACCGAAAAAAACAGGCGTTAACTGCGCCTGCAGATAGGCCTGCAAATCAAAAGTGTAACTGGCTCCAGTCAGCAGCTCGATCTCCTCCCGCAGCCGATCAGCATCCGCACCAATCGCGTCGTCCAGATCATGATTTGAAAGACCGCAGATTGTCCTTTCACCCGACACCGAATTTCCTGATTTTCTTTCAAACAGGTGAATGTTGTCATCGTAAAGTCGGTAGACCCCACAAAAATGGCGCCCAGTCCCCACAGGCCATGTCATGGGTGCGCACCGAATTCCCAACACCGACTCCACCTCGTCCAGCAGTTCTACCGGATCGCGGCCTTCCCGATCAAGCTTATTGATGAACGTCATAATCGGTGTATCGCGCAGCCTGCACACCTCCATCAGCTTAATGGTTCTGTCTTCTACGCCCTTTGCTGCATCGATTACCATCAGTGCGGAATCTACCGCTGTCAAAGTACGATAGGTATCCTCCGAGAAATCGGCATGCCCCGGCGTATCTAACAGATTGATAACATGTTCACGATATTCAAACTGCATGACTGAAGACGTTACGGATATCCCCCTTTCCTTCTCCATCTTCATCCAATCTGAAGTCGCATAACGTCCTGTCTTACGGGCTCGCACCGTGCCCGCCGCCTGAATGGCGCCACCATAGTGAAGAAATTTCTCCGTCAGGGTCGTCTTCCCCGCATCGGGATGCGAGATGATGGCGAAAGTCCGCCGACGATTAACTTGGTTCACGTGTTCATCCATAACTCAAGCCAGCTAGCGTGTGAAAAAAGCGCGAATTATAGCGAACAACGAGCCATCGGAGTCCCACATGGTGATTCTAGCCAGCGCTTTTTACGCAAGTCATTCAGGACCTTGCGGCTGTCCAATGAGCACTATCAGACTTTTTGGGCATACAGATCATGGTTGTCGCTTCCGGTAATACGGACATCAACAAACTGCCCCGGTTCAATATCAACACCATCGTGAACGATGACAACACCGTCGATCTCGGGTGATTCTCCAGTGCTGCGGGCGAGCGCGCCTGACCCGGAGTGAGCATCGACTAGAACCGCACATGTTTGGCCAATTCTACGCCGCAATCTTTGAGCAGAGACTTCTTCCTGTACAGCCATGAAACGGGCCAAACGTTCTTCCCTGACTTCCTCAGGAACCGGATTATCCAACTCATTAGCAGCAGCTCCCTGTATCGGTGAATAGGCAAAACAGCCCACTCTGTCGAGTTGTGCCTCGGTCAAAAAATCAAGCAACAATTTAAATTCATCCTCCGTCTCGCCAGGAAACCCAACTATGAAAGTACTGCGGATAGTGAGTTCTGGACAAATACTTCGCCACATACGAATACGCGCCAGATTATTTTCAGCATTGGCTGGACGTTTCATACGCTTGAGAACACGCGGTACACAGTGTTGGAACGGCACATCCAGATATGGCACGACAAACCCTTCACTCATAAGCGGTATCAATTCGTCGATATGGGGATAAGGATACACATAGTGAAGTCGCACCCAGATGCCCAGTTCACCGAGCACCCGGGTCAGGTCATTGATATGCGAACGCATCGGACGCCCACGGGTCAGTTCCGTACGGTACTTCACGTCCGCACCATACGCAGCAGTGTCTTGAGAGACCACCAACAACTCCTTGACACCTGCATCGACCAATGCGCTGGCTTCATCAATAATGTCGTGGATGGATCGACTGACCAGACGGCCACGCATTCCTGGAATCACGCAGAATGTACAGGAGTTATTACACCCTTCAGCGATCTTAAGATACGCGTAATGGCGCGGCGTTAGTTTTATTCCCCCGGGTGGCAACAAATCATGAAATGGGGCATGACCAGGGGGCAACTCCGCTCGAACTGCCTCCATAACGGACTCTGCAGAATCGGGTCCAGTTACAGCAACCAGTTCAGGGAAGCGTCTCAGCATCTCCTGATTTCGAGTCCCCAAACATCCAGTAACAATGACTCTCCCGTTCTCATCGAGTGCTTCGGTTATTGCCTCCAGGGATTCTTCAACGGCAGCCTGGATAAAGCCACACGTATTAACCACCACTATGCTCGCATCGGAATAGTTGTCCGAAATTACATAGCCTTCAGCACGCAGCTGGGTCAGTATCCGCTCAGAATCAACCAGGGCCTTGGGGCAACCAAGACTGACAAATCCGACTCGGGGGCTCTTCATTTATTTAACACTCGTTTGAGGAGAGGCTTAGCCGAGCAGTTCGCGTCGAATCTTCATCTTCTGAAGAATAGTCGTGCCTATTTCTTCTATCGACATTTGAGTCGTATCCGCAAATGAAATCGAGTGGCGCCGAAAAGTAGCCTGGCCTTGGGCCAACTCATATTCGCACTGTTGTCGGGATGAATATCGGCTGTCTGGTCTGCGCTCCGTACGAATTTGGCAGAGTCGCTCAGACTCTATGGTCAGGCCAAACAGGCGAGCGCGAAACGGCTGCAAAATCGCTGGCAGTGCACCGTCATTAAAATCTTCTTCCGTCAGTGGATAATTCGCGCAAAACAGGCCGAAATGAATGGCCAGATACAAACAGACCGGGGTTTTACCAGTCCTCGACACACCCAAGATGATGAGATCTGCCTTATTATAGTCATCAATACTGACACCATCGTCACAGTCCATCGCATAGTGGACTGCACTGATACGAGAAGTATAGCGATCTCGGTCGACCACACCATGACTATGGCCGATTTGGTGGCTCGACGCCGACTGCAGCTCCGTCTCTAACGGCTTCAGAAACGTTCCGAATAAATCGACGAAAAAACCACGGGCTTGCCGAATACCTTCAAAAAGCTGTGGACTGACGAAAGTGGCGAAGATCAAAGGCCTTGCGTTGTCATTATCAGCCGCTTCGTTGATCTCGCGAACAACGTGTACCATCTTTTCAGGGGTGTCGATAAATGGCAGGGCTCTTGTGTGAAATTTTACGTCCGGGAACTGAGTCAACAGGCTGTGACTGAGGACCTCTGCAGTGATCCCGGTTCGATCGGACACAACAAATACGGTTCTTTTTGACAATTTGGTCTAGCCTCGCAATGGGTCTGTCGAGCAAAATAGGCCCTGGCCGTCAAGTTATCGGTTCTGTTCCAGACAACCGGGGCATAAGATGGCAACGGTCCGGCCACATAATATTGTCTAACAAATGGTGGGTAAGTGAAAGAATATATTGCCTGGTTTGATCAGATAAGCTTGGATGATGTAAGCCGCGTTGGCGGCAAAAACGCATCATTGGGCGAGATGATTTCGAGCTTTTCCTCTGCTGGAATTCAAGTTCCCGGAGGATTTGCGACCACTGTCCATGCCTACCGGGATCATCTGGTGGCCTCCGGATTGAAGGATCGGATTGAAGCTGTCCTGGCTCAACTGGACGTCAGCGATGTGAAACAGCTGGCCGAGGTGGGAGCTACAATCAGAGAGTGGCTTGTCAACGCGCCACTGACCAGCAATCTGGAAGATGCGATTGAAGCTGCGTACCTGAAACTAGGGAATTCAGCTGACACACCTGTCGCAGTGCGGTCATCTGCCACCGCCGAGGATCTCCCCGATGCATCTTTTGCTGGCCAGCAGGAAACTTTTCTCAATGTGCGAGGCATAGCCCCCGTACTGATAGCCGTCCGCGAAGTATTTGCATCGCTTTTTAATGACCGGGCAATTTCTTATCGAGCCCACCAGGGCTACGATCATAGTGAAGTGGCTTTATCAGTTGGTATACAGCAAATGGTTCGCAGTGATCTTGGATCAAGTGGTGTGATGTTTACACTTGATACTGAATCTGGTTACGACGATGTCGTGTTTATCACAGCTTCGTGGGGGCTTGGCGAAACCATCGTGCAAGGCGCTGTGAACCCGGATGAGTTCTATGTGCACAAACCCACACTGCGTGCCCAGAGACCAGCTATCCTTCGCCGCAAAATTGGCAGCAAAGCCAGCAAGATGATCTATGCGGACGATTCCGCAACCGAAACCACACGGGTCATCGAAACAACCGCAGCCGAACGACAGCACTTTTCGCTGTCTGATGCGCAGATCGAAGAACTGGCACAGCAGGCGATCCGAATAGAACAGCACTATGGCCGCCCGATGGACATTGAGTGGGGCCTCGATGGCGAAACGCAAGAACTGTGGATCCTCCAAGCACGACCGGAAACGGTAAAGAGCCGTGTCACACAACAGTCGCTTGAGCGATATCATCTTCAAGAAACTGCGATAGTGCTGACAGAAGGTCGCAGCGTTGGTCAGAAAATCGGCAGCGGTACGGTCCGCGTAGTGAACTCCATCACCGAACTAGATTCAGTTAAAACGGGTGATATTCTGGTAACTGATATGACCGACCCAGACTGGGAACCGATCATGAAACGGGCAGCAGCAATTGTCACCAATCGGGGAGGTCGCACCTGCCACGCTGCTATCATTGCCCGGGAACTCGGCATTCCGGCCGTTGTTGGTTGTGGAGATGCCACACGGCAACTGTCTAAAATTAGCACCGCCACTGTCAGTTGTGCTCAAGGCGACACTGGCTATGTTTATCAGGGAGAACTGGATTTCGAGATCGAAACTGTCCCGCTCGGTGATATGCCGAAACTCCCCTTCAAAATTACCATGAATGTCGGCAACCCCGACCGAGCTTTTGATTTTCAGAAACTACCACATGCAGGTGTGGGCTTGGCGCGTTTAGAGTTTATTATCAATAACACTATTGGTATTCATCCCAAGGCCCTGCTCCACAGTAACCAGATCCCTCAGAACGTCAGGGATCAAATCAATACCGCGTCGGCTGGTTATGCCGACCCCATAGACTTTTTTGTACGCAAGCTTGCCGAGGGAATCTCTACGATTACAGCCGCCTTTTCTCCACATCCCGTGATTGTTCGGTTGTCCGACTTCAAATCCAATGAATACGCAAATCTCATCGGCGGTAGTGCCTTTGAACCTCATGAGGAGAACCCAATGCTCGGGCTGAGAGGCGCATCTCGATACCTAGACGCAGGGTTTCGTGAATGCTTTGAACTAGAATGCCGTGCTCTCAAATATGTTCGTGAGAATATGGGGCTAACAAACCTCTGGATCATGGTGCCATTCGTACGCACGGTGGTAGAGGCAGAACAAGTGATCGCCTTGCTGGCAGAAAATGGTCTTAACCGAGGTCAGAACGATCTTAAGATCATCATGATGTGCGAGCTCCCATCAAATGCACTCCTCGCAGAATCGTTTCTACAGCATTTTGACGGTTTTTCGATCGGATCGAATGACATGACCCAACTCACTTTGGGTCTGGACCGCGACTCGGCTGACATTGCTCATCTGTTCGATGAACGCGATGCAGCTGTCAAAATGCTACTGCAACTAGCGATTTCAGCCTGTCAAAAACAGGGTAAGTATGTTGGGATCTGTGGCCAAGGCCCCTCTGACCATCCTGATCTGGCACGCTGGCTGATGGAACAAGGCATCGACACCATGTCTTTAAATCCTGACAGCGTCATTGAAACTTGGTTATTTCTCAGCGGTGAACAATCCTGACACAGTTTTGTTAGCTACAGCCAGCATCGATCCAGCCCTCACTGACCATCACACAAGTACCGCCAACCCAGCTGGCAACAACACAACCGTTTTCTTTCCTCGCACGAATCCGTAGAACACTTCTCCGGCCCAGTTCTATTCCTTGAAATACGCACCAGCTGAATTCACCGTCACGCTCTGATCGATGATGTGACAAAAGAGCTGCCAGTGCACAGTTGGCACTGCCAGTTGCCGGATCCTCGGCAACACCGTCAAGAGGAGCAAATACGCGGGCCTGAATATCCGCACCACCAGTCTTGGATGTATAAACATGTACATAAGGCACTGCGCCCTCAACAAGAAGACGTTCGAATCCAGCCATATCTATTCGTACCTGGGCTAGAACGGCCGAGTCTACGACTTCCACAAAAAGAAAAGGAAGCCCCACCGATGCGACCGTTGGAGCATGTGTGGTCACAACGATTTCGTTTTCACGCAACGACAAAGCTTTAGCCACCGACCCGATCGCTGGGAATTCTTGCAGTGTCAGGACCTGTGGTGCCTTGAGCTCAAACGAGGTTGGAGCGCCTGGATCGACCTGAATCTCGATTGATACGAGGCCTGCCTTCTCTTCAAACAAGACGGTACCAGGAATCTCTTTACCCAGCGCTCCGGTTTCGGCCAGAACAAATGCAGTTCCAATATTTGGGTGGCCGGCGAAAGGAATTTCTGTTGTGGGGGTAAAAATTCGCACCTTCCGTGTGTGGCCTGCTTCAGCAGGTAACACAAATGCTGTCTCTGAGAAATTGAACTCCCGCGCAATCTGCTGCATCTGCCAATCTGATAATTTCTGAGCGTCTGGTAACACAGCCAGCTGGTTACCACCGAACCGCTGTTCAGTAAACACGTCACAAATAAAGTAGTGATACTTCACAGGCAATTTACAGAACTGTCTCGGTCAATTCGATTGCATTTACGCCACGACGAATTCCCGGACGCTCCATCGAGTAGGTTTTGCAGTCAGTACAAGACATGATGCGCCTCCTTTAGTTCTGACCCGTCCTGCGGCACCAGGGTTAACAACCCACGGATGAATTGTTGTATCTATTCGCCGGATGTGGGTATGACCGTAAGCGATCGCTTGGGTGTCAGGATACTTGTGCCGCAGTCGGCTATGGTAATTGGCGGTGTCCCAGATCTGGTGGCCGTGTTCGATGGCAAGAACACCGCCTGGTAGATCAATCTGCAGGCTTTTCGGCAGTTTGGATAAGACAAGATGTTCATCTTCAGGCCATTTCTTAGGGACATCGTTGTTGCCTGCCACCGCCAGCACATTTCCACACCTGGATTTGAGCACTGCCAGCACCGAGGCACTGCCGATGTCACCCGTGTGAACTACCAATTCCATACCGGCTGCCAGTTCCACGATTGAGTCATCGACCCAGCCATGGGTATCACCGAGCAGCAAAACCTTCATTTCACCACTACGACATCAGGATCATCTGTATCGGCGTGTTGTCTGATGTCGTCCCTGGGCGAAAGACTCATTATTCGTACACCCGGTTGGGCTACAACCGTCACGTCATCGCAGAAAAATATTTTGAAAGATGGGCCCCCATTCAATCAACAATGTGATACACGGGGGCTTTCTCCATTGTCCACTCGCCGGACTCTTGGTCGTATTGGGATAAGGTAAAGCAGTGCCAATCAGTATCATCCAGTTTTGGATGATCGGCCCGATAGTAATACCCAGGCCAACGGGTCTCAGTGCGGAACATTGTGTGGTGAGTCACTGATTCAGATGCCAGAACCCGGTGCTGTAGCTCCCAGGCCCGTTGTAGTTGGTGAAGATCTTCAGCCCCGAGATGGTCGAGGTCTTCTTTCAGCATATCCAGCAACTCTAATCCACGGGTCAGCATTGGCTCGTTGGTTATATAGTTAGCACTGATACCGCCGCAATACTCATCCATGATCTTTTCGAGTCGCTGTAACCCATGCAGCGGCAGGAGATAACTCGGCGACACGGTTCCTGCGACAATCTCATTTCGACCAACCTGGTAATTCTCTAGAGGCTGGAAGATCGTTTCCTTTAGGTCTTGATACTGTTTTTCACTGACCTGAAACTTGTCGTTCTTCATGTCATTCACATAGTTTACCGCCGCCTTTGCAGCAATTCGTCCTTCCGTATACGATCCCGATGAGAATTTGTGAGCGGTACCACCGATCGTATCGCCGGCGCCGAATAGCCCGTCGACGGTCATCATTCGGTTATACCCCCACTGGTAATCTGACGGTGCATAATCTGAAGGTCCACTCGCCCAGGCACCCGAACAGGTCGCGTGAGATCCCATAACATAAGGCTCCGAGGTGGTCAGTTCGGGATTAACATGCTTAGGATCAATATTCTGCGACGCCCAGACGACTGCCTGTCCGATCGTCATTCCCAAGAAGTTCTCCCAACCAACCTGCTCCTTGTGTGGATCCTGGAAAGCTTCTTTGGTCACCATGCGAATAGGACCCCTGCCAGCTTTCGTTTCTTCTAGGAAAGCGTGGTTGCGAAGGCAGGTAGGTACAGGGTGCCGATCGATATAATCTCCGACCAGTTCCTTCGTATGGTCATACCACTTAGATTCGTATTCTTCTCCGTAGGCATTCTCGGTGTACGTCTTGAGGTGAAGAAAATAGGCACCAACCGGTCCGTAACCATCCTTAAATCGGGTCAGCGTTATCCGATTCTCCATCTGCGTCATTTTTGCACCGACAAGTATCGGCAATGCATAAGCCGATGCACTGCTCCAAGGGGCGTACCACGTGCGACCCATGCCCTCACCAACTGCCCGCGGCTTAAAGATGTGTGAAGCACCGCCAGCGCAAACGATGACAGCTTTGGCACGGAAAACATAGAAATCTCCCGTTCGAACATTGAAACCGACCGCACCCGCAACTCGGTTAGGCTTTGCCTCATCCATCAGCAGGTGGGTCACCATAATGCGGTTGTATACTTCGGTAGCAGCTTTCCTGGCCGCCTCGGCCACGATCGGCTTGTAACTTTCGCCGTGTATCATGATCTGCCATTTCCCTTCACGAAGATATCGCCCGGTTTCCGGGTCTTTCATGATCGGCAGGCCCCACTCCTCAAACTTGTGCACACTAGAGTCAACGTGGCGAGCGATGTCATAACCCAGATCTTCACGAACAAGACCCATAAGGTCGTTGCGGGCGTAGCGGACATGGTCCTCTGGTTGGTTCTCGTCCCATTGCATACCCATGTAACAGTTGATTGCATATAGGCCCTGTGCAACAGCACCGCTGCGCTCAATATTTGCTTTTTCGACGCAAACGATCTTTAGATCTCGACCCCAATGCCTGGATTCGTAGGTAGCACCGCAACCGGCCATACCACCCCCGATCACAAGAATATCGGAATCGACGAATATAGTTTTTCTATTCGAAAACAGGCCCACTAGACCACCCCCTGTTTGAGTTGATCAGGTCTAAGAGCTGGTAATCCACCCGGAACATTCAGCACCTCCGGTTCGTGGGCCAGTTCTTGTGAATGAATGTCTTCAGCATTAGGTACTGGAAATTCAGCCGGTGACTGTATAGAACCCCATTTGGTGGTCCGGATCGGCGAGACGAAATTCTTTTCTCGGCCGTCACGGAACTTAATTTTCCAAGAAATCGTGCCCTTTTCTTCTTCCCGGAGTACTCGCACACTGTGTCCGAGTGGTGCGAAATCTGAATAACCGCGGGCATCTATCGCATTTTGTGGGCAGGCCTTTACGCAGGAATAACACTCCCAGCACATATTGGGCTCGATGTTATAGGCACGACGCGTCGTTTTATCGATATGCATAATGTCGGAAGGACATATATCGACACAATGTCCACAGCCATCGCAACGAGTCATATAAACAAAAGTTGGCATGATGTTCCGTTATCTCCTGTATCGAGTAATCCAGTGATGTATCGATCAATACTGCCGAGGCAGTCTGTTGTTGCTTCCAAAAATTTCAGGTTTATCTGCGGGGGCTGGCAAATTGCTCCGTGAACCATCCGCCTCTGCGATACGTTTCTGCAGAGCAGCCGCTGGCTTGAAAAACATGTGCGAGAACTTTGACCACGGAACAGATCCAAAAAGTACTGCGGTCGCGATTAGGTATAACGCAAACATAAGGTTTGCCCCTGATGCATCTGTTGCCTGCATCCACCCCCAAACCAGACCCAACGTCACGCTGATGAGTAGCGAAAGGATGAACAAGTCGGCACGCACAATACGAAATGGCGAGTGACCTTCTGCAACAACATCCACTCGAATGAAGAACCAAAACCAGTAGCCACCAACACAAACCAGTAGACCTCCGATATACCAGATTAAGGGCCAAATGGCGGGCGCAGGTGTGACAGACGTTGGATAGCAGAACACCAGAATGGCTGTGGCAATGACATGGGCGAGGAACCCGTACATAGTCAAAAGATGGGCAATTCTCCGCCGGGCATTACAGAATTCACCAGACATTAGGCCGTCGACCACGGCTGATCGTACCGCCAGGGCCACAACTTCCCCACCACCGACCTGTCGCGCCCCACTGTTTTTTTGTTGTTGCCAGTTTTTAAAGAAGTACTTGGCGCTTTTTTTATGAATGACGTCATAGAGCGTGCCACCCACGACCAGTACTACCATGATAATGACATACGCCTGCATGAAGGCCGGTGACAGAAAGCCCGAAATTTCGACGAAGGGATTGCTGGTGAACATCACATCACTCCATGATTTCCTGGTATAGCGCCCGTATTAGATTAGGCAGTGGCCCAAGGGGTCCGTGTGATCTGCTTAAACCCTGTGGGAAGACCGAACTCTACGCCTTTGTTTGTGACTAGACTAATCAGAATTTATCGCGACCGGGATAAATAACGTTTATTTCTACTGAGCACTCCGGCGTGTTATACCCCATAACTAACCAGCCCCAGCAGCAATCGACCAGTTCCCCACGAATCCAACATGTGTCAAGTCTGACGGGACCGACTGGCCAACAAGAGCCAAAGTCCTGCGATCAGCATTGGCAAACACAACAATTGTCCCATCGACAGTCCATCGAGAATGACCAGTCCGAGGTGGGCATCGGGCTCTCTGAAAAATTCAACCGTGAACCGAAATACCGCGTAACAGATAAGGAAAAGTCCCGACACACTCCCAGCAACCCTTGGCTTCGATGAATAAGTCCAGATGATCAAAAATAGCAACAGCCCTTCAAGTCCCGCTTCATAAATCTGTGACGGGTGTCTTGCTAAAGGACCTGCAGATGGAAAAATCATCGCCCAGGGCACATCCGACACCCGCCCCCAAAGCTCCTCGTTAATAAAGTTCCCCAGCCGTCCCGCACCCAGACCCAGGGGACACAATGGTGCCAGGAAGTCTGAAACGGACAGGAAACTACGGCCGGAACGCCTGGCGTACAGAGCAAGCGCAACACAGGCCCCGATCAACCCACCGTGAAACGACATACCGCCCGACCAGATATACATCAAGGCAACCGGATGCTCCAAATAATAACCAACGTTATAGAAAAGAACGTAACCGAGGCGTCCACCAACAATCACCCCCACTGCCACATAAAACAGGAGATCCCAGACCTGCTGTGACGACCAAGTAGAGCCAGGTGCTCGGGCACGCAGTACACCCAATGCGCCACCGCCAAGGAATCCGATCAAATACATGACGCCGTACCAGTGGACCGTTAGCGGTCCAACAGCAAATACGACGGGATCAATTGAGGGGTAGGTCAACATCTATAAGAATCAGGTGGTTTCAATTCAGTGTTATGAGTCCACATCAACTGACTTTAAGTGGCACAATTGAACATCATCAGCCGGCCTCTGCGGGAAATCGCTCAGGATCAATGTTTTAGCTCCGGCAAATCTATAAAAAGGTCGAGCGCCTCTGGGTTTGCGAGTGCCTCTCGGTTTTTCACTAGTTCGCCATGAATGACTTTGCGAACCGCTAGTTCAACAATCTTGCCACTCTTGGTGCGTGGGATGTCAGATACCTGTACGATTCGCGCCGGCACATGACGAGGTGTTGTGTTTTGTCGAATCTTGGCACGAATGACATCCGCAAGATCACTATCCAGGACAATCCCCTCTCTTAAACGCACAAACAGTACAACTCGGACATCGCCGTCAAATTGCTGGCCGACCACCAGGCTTTCAATGACTTGGTCAATCTGTTCGGCCTGCCGATAAATCTCGGCTGTACCGATCCGCACTCCCCCGGGATTAAGGACTGCATCAGAACGTCCATAGATAATCATCCCCCCGTGCTCGGTTTCAGCGACATAATCGCCATGACACCAGATGTTCGAAAATTTATCGAAGTAGGCTGCATGATACTTCTGATCTTTCGGGTCACCCCAGAAACCAATAGGCATACAGGGAAACGAATTTCTACAGGTCAATTCACCTTTCTGACCCGGCTCCAGAATGTCGCCTGAGTCGTCCCGGACCTCCACCTGCATCCCCAACCCCTTACACTGGATTTCGCCACGCCGCACGGGCAATGTCGGATTTCCAAGAACAAAGCAGGACACGATATCGGTACCCCCTGAAATCGATGACAGACATACATCTTGTTTGATCGACTGGTAAACATAATCGAAACTTTCCGGCATCAGTGGTGACCCTGTGGAAAGCACACTACGCAAGTCAGTCAGATCGTGTGTTTCTTTCGGATGAATACCAGCTTTGTTTGCCGCGTCAATAAACTTAGCCGAAGTGCCGAAGATATTCATTTTTTCCTCGGATACGAAATCGAAAAGGACGTTTCCGTCAGGGTAGAACGGTGATCCATCATACAGTCCGAGAATCGCGTCACTGGCAAGACCCGACACGAGCCAATTCCACATCATCCAGCCACAGGTCGTAAAGTAAAACAGTCGATCGCCTGGGTGGACATCAGCATGCAACCTGTGTTCCTTGAGATGCTGGAGCAGCGTACCACCAGCACCATGGATGATCGCTTTCGGAACCCCCGTCGTACCCGAGGAATACATGATGTAAAGGGGATGGTTAAATGGCAGTTTTTTGAATTCGATAGAATCAGTTGGAACCAGAAACTCCTCCAGTAATACACCGTCCGTGATCCGCCTGACGTCGGGTTGATCGGTCACCAGGGGAACGACTACAACCTTTTCCAGCGATGGTAACCCTGCCCGGATAGCGTTCAGTTTTTCGAGCGAGTGATGTGAATTGCCGTTGTAGAAATAGCCATCCGCACTGAACAATACTTTTGGTTTAATTTGACCAAACCGGTCGAGCACACCCTGGACACCAAAATCTGGGGAACAAGATGACCAGATAGCACCCAGCGATGCAGATGCCAGCATGGCGGAGATGGTTTCAGGCATGTTCGGCATGAACGCACAGACTCGATCCCCCGCCTCAACGCCTATTGACCGTAGCGCGGCGGCAATATCAGCCACCTGCCGATAGAGTTCCGCGTGGCTGACCACCCGTCTGACTAAGTTCTCGGAACGAAACACCATCGCTGGTGAATCGTCCCGCCTGGTCAACAAGTGGCTGGCAAAATTTATCCGGCTATCCGGAAACCACCTGGCGCCAGGCATGTGATCACGATTTTCTACCGTGCGTTCATCAGGTGATCTAGGAGGCAGGCCACAGAAATCCCACAGGCACTCCCAGAATACATTCGGCTGCGCCACTGACCAAGCGTGTACTGCATTGAAATTTGGCAACGACTGGCCAGTTTTTGACTCAACTTGACGGACAAATTTCGTGATGTTCGCGTTGGCAATTCTAGAAGAAGAAGGCTGCCACAGAATTTCTGATACCGTGTTCATGTCTTCCAAGACTAATTGTTAACTGACCCATTAAGGTCAGCGCGTTAAGATAAAACCAGTAGAACCTGGCGACCCCCAAACTGGATATTCTAACAATCTTAATTGGCAAGACTTCAGCCAACCATCCTAGAGGGAACGGCGAAAACCGCTTACACTAACGATTCTCGCCAACCCAGGTAAAGCAGCAACCATGCGAACTTCCCAGTTTCTTCTCGCGACCCTTAGAGAAACCCCAGCCGATGCGGAGATTATTAGTCACCAACTGATGCTCCGAGCCGGACTGATCAGACAGGTCGCAGCCGGTGTCTACAACTGGCTACCACTGGGTCACCGCGTGCTTCGCAAAGTCGAAACTGTAGTGCGTGAAGAAATGAATACAAGTGGTGCCCAGGAGGTCCTGCTACCTGCCATCCAACCCGCTGAACTATGGCGTGCATCGGGGCGTTGGGAGGACTATGGGCCGGAATTACTGAGACTGACTGATCGGCATCAACGCGATTTCTGTTTTGGCCCCACCCATGAGGAAGTGATCACCACCCTAGCCAAGTCCGAAATACGCAGCTATCGCCAGCTGCCTCTCAACCTGTACCAGATTCAGACCAAGTTTCGAGATGAGATTCGGCCGCGATTCGGTGTCATGCGTGCACGCGAATTCATTATGAAAGATGCCTATTCCTTTGATGCCGATACAAAGGGTATGGCCAATAGTTACCAAACCATGTACGACACTTATCAGCGAATTTTTGATCGCCTGGGATTGGAAGCCCGTGCTGTCGAGGCAGATAGTGGCAGCATTGGCGGAAGCTTTTCGCATGAATTCCATGTATTGGCTGATTCAGGTGAAGACGCGATTGCCCTTTGTCCCGAAGCCGGCTATTCAGCAAATATTGAAAAAGTAACCCTGGAACCGCTACTGGCTGAAAGACCCTCTCCGGGTACAGCGATGGGCGAGATTGACACCCCTGGCCAGCACACTATTGCCAATCTATGCCAATTCCTCGCGATCCAGCCCCAACAAACGATTAAGACGCTGATTGTCGCAGGTGCTGACGGTGGTGTTGTTGCACTCATTCTCCGCGGCGATCATGAGCTCAATAGCGTAAAAGCAGAGACACTGAACGAGATTGCCAAACCACTGCGGATGGCCAGTGCAGATGAAATCCGCAAGGCAACCGGTTCGGAACCCGGTTCGGTCGGTCCGGTAGGACTTTCGTTTCCTGTTGTTGCTGACCACAGTGCTGCTGTACTCGCAGACTTTGTTTGCGGCGCAAACCAGAACGATAAACACCTAAAAAACGTCAACTGGGTGCGCGACCTTCCAGAACCCGCAGTAGCGGATATCCGACAGGCTATAGACGGAGATCCCTGCCCCACCGACCTGTCAAAGACAATCCAAATCCGGCGAGGAATTGAAGTAGGGCATGTTTTTCAGTTGGGCACCAAGTACAGCAAAGCACTGGGAGCCACCTATCTCGATAAAGAGGGTAAAGCGCAACCGATGTATATGGGCTGTTATGGGATCGGCATCACTCGGATCGTGGCAGCGGCGATCGAACAGAACCACGATGAACACGGCATCATATGGCCTGACCCCATCACGCCGTTCGACGTGGGCATCGTGCCCATTGGCCTGCACAAGTCAGCCACCGTCAAGTCTGCAGTAGAACGGCTTCATACCGAACTGACAAGCTGCGGATTTGAAGTTCTGATCGACGATCGGAATGAGCGTCCCGGCGTCATGTTTTCAGAGATGGACCTGATGGGTTTTCCGCATCGGCTGGTAATTGGTGAGCGTGGCCTCAAATCCGGGACAATTGAGTACCGTAACCGCCGCTCCGGTGTGACCAATGATTATCCACTCGACGAGGTCGTACAAGCGCTCGAGGCTTTGCGCGAACTATAGCCGTCAGTCCACGTCTAATAGGCGCACAAGATCCAGCGTTTAAAATATCTTAGTCGAGAGCTTTGTTCAGGTACTCAATATCTGATTTCTCGATCACGCCTAGAGCCCATGCTCCGCGGGTTTTTGCATGATCTATCGCCAGCTGAATCTGCTGCTCGCTGGCCTCTCGGTCGATATGCAACACCTGGCCCGGATAGATCAGGTCGGGATCGTAGATGTTGTCGCGATTTCGTTTGTACAGCAGAGGCCACTGGTAGGAATCACCATAAACCTGTGCCTGTCCAGAGATTCCCCACAGATGATCGCCCGACTGAACAATGTAACGACCGATCGGTGCTGGTCCCGTACTGCCTGAAGAGGCAGTGGTGTCGGAATCAGACGCAGAGGACATAGACGCCAGGAGTTCATCGATCTCCGCCAGGAGACCCGAATTGTCGGTAGACGGTGCTGGTGCTGGTGCTGCAGCCGTAGCAGTTCCTGCCTCGGCTTCTGTCGGCTTTGCGGTGGTACAGCCACTCACTACAAAAACGATAGCGAACACCGCCAGGAGGATTCGAACTGCACTGAAGTGATGGTTCATGAGGTCTCTCGCGCGTTCAGTTTTCTTGTAAAATCAGGGTTCTGTGTGCAACTATGAATACAGCACCTGCACAAATTGCAAACTAACACTCGCGTTTACCGGTGTCAAGAAATTTGGAGTATTCAGCATGCCAATCACCATCTTTCACAACCCGCGCTGCTCAAAGTCCAGGGCAACCCTGGCACTCCTGCATGAACATGGCCATTCTCCTGAAATCATAGAGTATTTGAAAGCACCCCCTGACAGCTCAACGCTACGCATGCTCGCGAACAAGCTGGGCCTACCTCTATCTGCCATGGTCCGTACGGGAGAACAGGAATTCACAGACTACAACCTGACCAATGCGAATGATGACGCATTGGCAACCGCAATCAGCGAACACCCAATCCTGCTGCAACGACCGATTGTTGTCTCCGGCGACCGGGCAGCCATAGGTCGCCCGCCTGAATCCGTACTCGACATTCTCTGACTGAGTGCGCAGCCCACGGAGCCCGACTAAACCGCTGGGCCGGCAGCTCCCCCTAGACGCCAATGTTCTGGGTTGAACTGTGAATATCTGGTTGAAACTTCCAAGTCAGTACTCAGAAAACAATTCTTTTTCAAGTTCCTTGACGAAAGGTACCGTGATTCGCCGCTGACGGGAAAAAGCAGCTTTGTCGATTCGATCGAGCAGACTGAACAGTACAGAGCTGTTTCTAGGTAGCCGCCGAATGAGGTACTGGATAACACTATCGGGCAGATCCAGACCACGCATTCCGGCCCTGAAACGCATCGCCTGCGGCAGATCCAGTTCCGCCAATGGTTTTAAACTGTAGACGCCGCCGGCAGCAAACCGCGTTGCGAGATCGGCAAGATCAAGTCCGACCAGTGACGGGGGTTGCTTGGCACTAACGATCAGCACACCATCCCCACCATTGAGTCGTTCATACAGTTCCAGGATACCCTCTTCCCATTCCCTGTCCCCAACAATCAGCTCTAAGTCATCCAGGCAGACCACTGTATCGGCATTAAGCTGGGAAACGAGATCCGGGCTAACACCGCTTGCACCGGCGGGTACATACACATTTAGCCCATGCGCCTCAATCGTCAGGCGGCTCAACGCCTGCAGCAAGTGTGACTTTCCGCTGCCTGGCGGACCATGGATAAAAAGAGATGGCTTATCAGTAGTGCGTTTCGTCACCGATCGAACAACCTCGACCACCTCTTCATTTCCGATCGGGTAAAAGTTGTCGAACGAAGCTGAATCACTCAATCGCAAGGGCAGGTTGAGCTGTCCTGTCATGGCTATAGCCCTTAGCTGCCTACAGTATCGTCGTATTCAGCACCCCGGATAAACCATAAATAAACGTAATGGATGCCGCTGATCAACGTCGTCAATCCCACCAGCCCAATCAGTAATTCATTTAGCCAAGGCAGATGGACCCAACCCGCACGGTCTATCAGGACAACAGACACGAGAATGATCTGTAAAACCGTATTGACTTTGCTCAACAAGCTGGGGCGTAGGGGTACGGAACCATGCAGCGTATCGAGAATCAGGTAACCGCCAATAATGCCCACGTCGCGGAACACGATCAGCAGCAAAAGCCAAAACGGGAGATCGCCAAGCAGAACCAGCATCACGTAGGTGCTCACAATTAAAACCTTGTCTGCTATGGGATCCAGTATCGATCCCAGCCGCGTTACACAGTTGAATTTCTTGGCAATCCAGCCATCGAGCCCATCGGTAATGCCTGCACCCACAAAGATAGCGACAGCAATTGCATACTCCCGTTCCCGCAGAAACAGAATCAGTACTGGAACAGCACCAATTCTAAGCAGGGTCAAGAGATTAGGTAATTTGGTGATCAAAAACAGCTACCATGGGAGGAAGTAGGAAAGATTCTAACAGCAGCGCATTGCCACGCTTATCATAGAAGGCATCAAAAACCTGTCTAATTTGGAAATCGCCGGTCCACGCCTCAGATACGATACCATAAACACCTCTTTCATCAGTTCAGTGCCTCCCGATAAACACCAGATGTCGAGCGAAGAAAAAAGTCGTCTAAGCTACCGAAGCGCAGGGGTCAACATTGATGCTGGGGACAACCTGGTCAAACGGCTCAAACCGCACGTGTCACGCACCCAGCGCGAAGGCTGGATAACAGGTATCGGAGGATTTGGCGGGCTTTTCGAACTTCCTGTTGAACGATACCAAGCACCCGTTCTGGTATCGGGAACCGACGGAGTGGGTACAAAACTCAAACTCGCGATCGAAATGGATCGGCACGACACCATTGGTATCGATCTGGTTGCTATGTGTGTCAATGACGTCATCGTCTGTGGTGCTGAACCACTTTATTTTCTCGACTATTTCGCAACTTCAGTTCTTTCAGAAGATCTGGCGGAATCAGTCATCTCTGGAATCGCCCGGGGCTGCGAAATAGCGGGTGCCGCACTGATTGGCGGTGAAACCGCAGAAATGCCGGGTATGTACCACGAAGGACACTATGATCTGGCTGGTTTTTGTGTCGGTATTGTCGAAAAATCGAAGATTATCGACGGCAGCAAAGTCCATGCGGGTGACCACGTCCTGGGACTCGCAAGCTCTGGTGTTCATTCAAACGGTTATTCTCTGGTCCATGCCGTACGAGAACGATCCCAGGCGACTCTCGCTGATGCGTTTGGCCAGCAGACACTCGGGGAATCACTGCTGGCGCCAACCCGAATCTACGCCAGTTCAATCAATCGTCTGCTGAAGAATATTCCAGTTAAAGGAATGGCTCACATTACCGGCGGTGGATTGGGTGGGAACGTGAGCCGAATCATGCCTCAAGGTCTTGAAGCTCAGATAGATTCAACAGCCTGGCAACGTCCTGCAATTTTTGACTGGATCCAGACCCACGGCGACATCGAAGAATCTGAAATGCTGCGAACCTTTAATTGTGGTATCGGTATGGTGGTAATCGTCGCCCGGGACGAGGTTGCCAACACCCAAAATCTACTGGAGGAGACGGGAGAGAATGTCACGGTCATCGGTGAGGTGAGACATGGCCCGCATGGTGCAATCGTTGAGTAAACCGCAGACCAACCACTGTCATCTGGTGGTCCTGATCAGCGGCAGTGGTACAAACCTGCAGGTCATTCTCGACCAGTGTGAAAACAGCATGATACCGGCACAGGTGTGTGGTGTAATCAGCGATGAGCCTCAGGCCAAAGGTCTACAGCGCGCCAAGAACGCCAGAATCCAGACTACCGTAGTTGATCACCGCTGTTTTGATGACCGCCAGGCTTTCGACCATAGACTTGGAGAGGCGATCGATTGCTACCGACCGGACCTGGTGGTGCTGGCCGGCTTTATGCGAATTCTCGACGCCAAGCTTGTGGAGCGATACTACGGTCGCATACTGAACATACATCCGTCCTTGCTGCCCAATTACCCAGGCCTGAATACCCACGCGCGGGCTATCGCAAGTCTCGCGACTGAACACGGTGCCAGTGTCCACTTTGTCACTCCTGAGCTCGATGCTGGGCCTATCGTAATACAAGGACGGGTACCCGTGTTGCCGTCAGATACACCGGAATCGCTGGCACAACGAGTTCATCAAGAAGAATACCGAATCTACCCCAAGGCTATTACTTGGTTTGCGCAGGGCCGGTTATCGATAGAAACTGATCGTGTACTTCTGGACAAGCGTCCTGTCGATCTCTGCGCGTGACGGTCGCAACGTACCTTATTCAATCAGTCTGCGTAGACTGACTAGAGCCCAGAAGATTCTGAACCTTTTATTAGTGCTTTACAGACGACTCAAGATCGAACTTAAGTGTATCGTCCTCGCAATAAATCCGAACTTGACCACCGCCAGACAACTTTCCAAACAACAGTTCCTCAGCCAAAGCCTGGTTGATACGCTCTCTGATCAATCGGTTCATTGGTCTGGCACCCATTGCCGGATCATGACCGTGAACAGCTAGCCACTGCCGGGCTGACGGGTCAAGCTCAAGCGTAACGTGCTTGTCCGCGAGTTGGTCTTCTAGTTGAAGAATAAATTTATCTACAACATGCAAAATCGTGTCCGCATCAAGGGCGCTGAATCGAATCACGGAATCAAGCCGGTTTCGAAATTCTGGGGTGAACATCCGCTTGATGACCTCCATATCGTCAGTGCTGTGATCTTGCTCCATGAAACCAACTGAATTCCTCGCCACGTTTTCAGCACCGGCGTTGGTAGTCATCACAATTATCACGTTTCGAAAATCAGCCTTTCGGCCATTATTGTCGGTCAGAGTCCCATAATCCATCACCTGCAACAACAGGTTGAAAACATCCGGATGTGCCTTTTCTATCTCATCCAGAAGCAGTACTGCATGCGGGGTTTTTGTAATGGCCTCTGTCATCAGGCCTCCTTGATCAAATCCCACGTAGCCCGGTGGTGCTCCTATAAGGCGTGACACGGTGTGCCGCTCCATATATTCAGACATATCAAATCGAACCAGTTCGATGCCCAATGTCATTGCCAGCTGACGCGTTACCTCCGTTTTACCAACACCTGTTGGTCCACAAAACAGGAAAGATGAAATCGGCCGGTCGGGGTTGCCGAGTCCAGATCTTGAAAGCTTTATTGCACTGACCAGAGCCGAAATAGCGGCATCCTGGCCGAAGACAACGCGTTTCAGGTCAACGTCAAGATTCCGCAGTACATCTTTATCGGACGCACTCACCGTCCGGGGAGGGATTCGGGCCATTTTGGCAACAACCCGCTCTACGTCATTCACGCCTATCGTCTTCCGTCGTTTAGCTGCTGGAACCAGTCGGGTTTGAGCGCCTGCTTCATCTATGACATCGATTGCTTTATCTGGTAACTGCCGGTCTGTGATGTACCGTGACGCTAGTTCAGCGGCGGTGCGTAACGATGGCACTGTATACCTGACCTCATGATGTTCTTCGAACTGCTTCTTTAAACCACGCAGAATTTCCACGGTCTCGTCCACGCTGGGTTCCACGATTTCTACTCTTTGGAATCGACGCGATAGTGCTCGATCTTTTTCAAAAATTCCGCGGTACTCCTGATGGGTAGTCGAACCGATACATTTCATTCGGCCCGACGCCAACACCGGCTTGAGCAGGTTCGATGCGTCCATTGCGCCACCCGAAGCCGCGCCGGCACCGATGACCGTGTGAATCTCGTCAATAAACAAAATAGCGCCTGGAGTGTCCTCTAACTCAGCCAACACAGCTTTAAAGCGCTGTTCAAAATCTCCTCGGTATTTAGTGCCGGCGAGTAGAGCCCCCAGGTCAAGTGCAAAAATGGTGCTGTCAATCAAGACTTCGGGCACTTCACCTTCAACAATCTTTCTGGCCAGGCCCTCAGCAATAGCGGTCTTTCCAACGCCAGCTTCGCCAGTGAACAGTGGGTTATTCTTGCGCCGGCGACATAAAATCTGGATTGTGCGTTCTATCTCTGCATGCCGCCCGATTAGAGGATCTATACGCCCCGCCATGGCTTGCTCATTGAGGTTGATGGCAAACGCGGCAAGTGGGGTCTGTGCTTCATCTTCCTCAAACCCTTCGTCCTGATCAACACCAGCGGGCGGGGGCAAACTCGTGCTTTCCCCGCCGACTCGGGAAATACCATGGGATGTATAGTTGACCAGGTCGAACCGAGTGACCTCCTCGCGAGACAAAAAGTAGACTGCGTGAGACTCCTTTTCTGCAAACATCGCGATAAGCACATTGGTGCCGGTCACCTCTTTCCTGCCCGTTCCTTGAACATGCAGGATCGCCCGCTGGATCACGCGCTGGAATCCTAACCCCGGCTGAGAATCTTCATCACTATCGTCCGGCAGTCGTGGGATATATTGTTCAAAGAAATTGTCAAGCTCATTACGCAGCCCCTCAATACTGCCACCGCAAGCCTGAATGGCCTGTATGGCTGGAGGGTTATCCAGCAAAGCATAAAGCAGATGTTCCACCGTGATGTATTCATGCTGGTTTTCACGGGCTTTCTGAATGGCAAGGTTTAGAGATTGCTCGAGTTCGCGGGACAACATTATTCTGGCTCCATCGTACACTGCAGTGGGTGCTCATTCTCCTTAGCGAAATTCATCACTTCACGCACCTTAGTCTGAGCAATTTCGGAAGGATAAACACCACATACTCCCGACCCCTTCGTGTGCACATTAAGCATAATCTGCACTGCGTCATCATGAGCGAGTCGGAAAAACTGTTGCAATACCATCACAACGAATTCCATGGGTGTGTAGTCATCATTGATGAGGATTACACGAAAGAGCTGAGGTCGCTTCAGCTTGGGTTTGGCTTCTTCTACGACCAGTCCGTCAGAACGCTGAATTTCCTTACTGTCACTCATCAGTAGTACCCTGTTGCCCCACTAGAAAAGGGATCTGCTTCAATCCTTGAGGGCAAATGATAGTGGTTTAGCATACCAATGCTCAAGCTATTTACAGATCTCCAGCCAGATTAGCTGAAAAACCGGTGACAGGTTGCCCCGTCACCGGTTTTGTGGTTGATACAACCCAGTGAGCGTTTTAGCAGTTTTCTGCCCGCCCGGACGTAGTCTTTTAGCCAGTGGCGAACTGTGACTCTTCAGTCGATCCATCCATCGCCGTCACTGATGACTGACCGCCTTGAATAACATTTGTGACATCGTCGAAGTAACCAGCACCTACTTCAGCCTGGTGACTGGCAAATGTATAGCCCCGACCCGCTGCCGCAAATTCCTTTTCCTGGACCATTTCCACATAAGCGCTCATTCCGTCACGAACATAATTTGCCGTGAGGTCAAACATGTGATACCACATACTGTGTATGCCAGCTAGGGTGATGAACTGGTACTTGTAGCCCATTGCTCCTAATTCTCGCTGAAAACTTGATATCTCTGCATCGTTCAGATTCTTTTTCCAGTTGAAAGACGGTGAACAGTTGTAGGCCAGTAACTGATCCGGATAGTCCCGCCTGATAGCTTCGGCATACTGTCGGGCTTCATCCAGATCCGGCACTGCCGTCTCACACCAGATAAGGTCGGCATAAGGAGCATAGGCAAGACCCCTGGCAATTGCCTGGTCAAGACCCGGTCGGGTGACATAAAAACCTTCAGCAGTCCGCTCACCCGTCAAGAACCTTCGATCTGACTCGTCCACATCCGACGTCAACAGCGCCGCAGCATTGGCATCGGTACGGGCGAGTAAAACTGTCGGCACTCCACAGACATCGGCCGCCAGACGAGCCGCCGTCAGCTTCTGAACTGCCTCTTGTGTCGGCACAAGTACCTTACCACCCATATGTCCACACTTTTTGACGGACGCCAGTTGATCTTCAAAGTGGACACCACCGGCGCCCGCATCAATCATGGCCTTCATCAGTTCGAACGCATTCAGGATACCACCAAACCCAGCTTCAGCATCGGCCACGATAGGCACAAAATAGTCCACATTTCCGGTACCACTGGAGTTTTGGACCTCGTCTGCCCGCTTGAAAGCATTGTTGATCCGTCTCACAACAGAGGGCACCGAATTGACCGGGTAAAGAGACTGATCTGGATACATGGTATCACCCAGATTGGCATCTGCAGCGACCTGCCAGCCAGACAGATAAATCGCCTTAACACCGGCTTTAACCTGCTGGACTGCCTGACCACCCGTCAAAGCGCCCAGGGTCGGGACAAAATCCTCGGTGTTAACCCTGTGCCACAATTTCTCAGCACCAAGCCTAGCCAGCGTATACTCGATCTGGACAGACCCCTTGAGTCGCACCACATCAGATCCTGTGTAATCACGTTGGACGTTTTGCCAGCGGGGGTTTTCCGCCCAGTCCTTCTCGATCGTTTCAGCAGCATCCAGCCGAGTTTTCATATCTTCATCTCCGTCAATGGATGATGTGTCGACTCACCGGATGTGTAACCATGCTGCGCTATCCACTGAAGACCAAACACAGATTATTTTTCCGGTCGATCAACACGCCCCGGTCTCAGGATTCTGTGTCAAGTTCAAGCATATAGAAAACCAATATTTTCAATATATACTATTAATTTTATTAATAGTAGTTACTCTTCTCGGGCTCTACAACTATGGCACCCCAACCCTATTACAAACAGAATCGCCTTAAACAACTGCGGGCTTTTTGCCACGCTGCCCGCAGTGGCAGCATCACAAAAGCAGCGCAGCGGCTATTCATCAGCCAGCCCGCAGTGTCTCTTCAGATTCAGGCGCTGGAACGCGAACTCGCCTGCATATTGTTTGAGCGACGTGGCCCAAAAATTCACCTGACCCAGGCAGGGCGAGCGCTTCTCGAAATCGCGCTGCCGCTTGTCGATGGAATTGACTCAATCGGTGAAGATTTTGCCAGTGACCTGGGGCAACTCGATTCAGGTGAGATTAACGTTGCCGCCGGTGAATCAACGATACTGTATCTACTGCCCGAACCGTTAAAAACTTTTGCACAGACCTACCCTGGGATTAGGATCAAACTCCATAATGTGACCGGTCAGGACGGTATGACAATGCTTCGAGCAGATAACGCTGATTTTGCTGTCGGCTCCATGCTTGAGGTACCTGACGATGTGGTGTACTACCCGATTGTTAACTACAAAACGATGCTAATAACCCCGCTGGCGCATCCACTCGCACAGAAAAAACCTGGCAGATTAAGGCTTAAAGACATCGGCCCGTACGGCCTGATCCTTCCACCGCGACATCTTGCCACCTGGCGGATCGTGGATACCGTATTTCGGCAACACAATGTTGAATATTCGGTCTCACTTGAGGCTGGAGGGTGGGAAGTAATTAAGAAATATGTTGAAGTCGGGCTCGGTATTTCTATCGTTACAGATATCTGTCTTACTGGAAGCGAGAATCTGAGTAAAGTGTCTCTCCAACGCTTTTTTCCTGACCGCAGTTACGGTATTGTCGTTCGTAAGAAAAAGTACCAGTCTGCAGCCGTTCGACAGTTTCTTGAGATCCTGGCACCGGGAACAATTGATGCCTTCAACACAGTGACCAGCCAGTGACTAAAACCGCTACGATTAGACAGCGACTTATAATCACACCGCGTTGTGTCCATTCCAGACTCCACAAAGGGCCCTCATCATGGGTTGGTTTCCGTCGTTCACGAACGTGATAATGATCCCGGATGACTTTTCAGAGAGACAGCTCCAACAATTTAGGTCCTTGCAGGTAGCCTGTTAATGAACGCGCGTCTTTCCATCGGCCTGCTGGTATGTCTGTGCATCTGCGGTGCGCTGGTGTTGCCGGTCCAATCACATGCGAAGGAACTCACGCTACCTGTGTGCTACGGCTTTTCCTGCAAGATTCGCCAGATAGTCAGTATCACTCCTGCCGAGTGGCGTAGCGTAGTCAACTGGCTTGATGGGGCCGCGACAACACCAGAAGACGAGCGCCAGCAAATTCGTCAGGCGATTGGCTGGATGGAAGTCGTGGTCAGCCGCTATACCCCGACCCACCTGGATAAAGGTATGAATCTCGAAAATCGCCCCGTCGACATGATCGGCCAGATGGACTGTATTGACGAGTCGATCAATACGACAACGTACCTCACTCTGTTTGAACAACAAGGGCATCTGCACTGGCACCGCGTCACTGATCGGGCATACCGTGGTTCTTTGTTCGATGCCCATTGGGCTGCCCAGATAGAACAAGTAGACAGCGGTGTGAATTACGTCGTAGACAGCTGGTTTCAGGATAACGGTATGCTGCCCTATATTGCAAAAAGTGCTGAATGGGTAGACCTTCGTTGGACATTTTTTAGGAATCAAAAAAACAACTAGATAGCCTAGAGCGCCATCACCAATGATCCCTGAAAAAAACACGCCTGTTGTCGTCGGTATCTCTGGTGGTGTGGATTCATCGATTGCAGCCTGGCAGCTTAAGGAGTGGGGTCACGAAGTCATCGGCCTGTTCATGAAGAACTGGGAGGAAGACGACGATGCATCTTACTGTGCCGCGGCTGAGGATCTTAAAATCGCACAACATGTTTGCCGGCAGTTGGACGTTCCCCTGCATACCGTTAACTTTTCACACGAATACTGGGAACGGGTCTTCAAAATCTTTCTTCAACAGTACCAAGCTGGACGCACACCCAACCCCGACGTACTGTGTAATCGAGAAATAAAATTTCGAGAGTTTCTGGACCATGCCAATCGACTCGGCGCCAAGTACATTGCAACTGGTCACTATGCTCAAATTGATTCAAACCCGACCGCTCTCTCTTTGCTCAAGGGGAATGACCCAAGTAAAGATCAGTCTTATTTCCTCTATACCCTCGGCCAGGCCGAACTGCAACACACTTTATTTCCGATTGGCGCCATGCTGAAATCCGAAGTACGTCAAATAGCGCGGTCGCTCGGGCTGCCAAATGCAGACCGAAAAGACAGCACGGGTATCTGCTTTATCGGAGAACGGCGGTTCACCGACTTTCTCTCACGTTATCTGCCCCCCTCCCCCGGCCAGATCTGCACCCTGGATAACACCGTGATTGGTGAGCACCAGGGTTTGTGGTTCTATACCTTAGGCCAGCGTCACGGCCTGGATATAGGTGGTCCAGGAGACGCTTGGTATGTGGCTGCCAAGGATATGGCTCGAAATGTACTGCGTGTTGTACAGGGACACGATCACCCGGCATTGATGCGGAACTCTGCACAAGCAGAAGAGCTCAGCTGGGTGGAAAACGATCCGCCACAGTTTCCATTTCGCTGTTCAGCAAAAACTCGCTATCGCCAGGCTGATCAGGCCTGCACACTGTCCAGTATCGGCCCAGGCAAAATTGAGATCACTTTCGAACAGCCTCAAAGAGCCATAACACCCGGTCAAGCACTGGTGTTATACGATGGTAGTCGGCTAATCGGTGGGGGAGTATTCTGCGACCTGATCAACGGGTGAGTAGGATCCGACTTAAACGCCGAATCAGCTTACCAGTATTCCGTGCACCACGAGCGAACCACCCGACATGCTTGATCCTGTTCCGCTGCTCGTCCGAGAGCAACTCGGGTGCCACTTGTTGTTTGAGTTTTAGTACGGCATCCCGGTCAACACGACAAAACCGTCGGAACACCGCGCGCGATAACAGATTCCAGCGCCGGCCCTCGAAAAAACAAGCAACAAAATCAACTATAAAAACCTCGCCGCGGTCGTTTACCAACACATTGTTCAGGCTTCGAAGATCACAATGCGCAACACCTAATTGGTGAATCGCAGCGAGGCGTTGTTCCAGCGTAATAAAAAACTGCTTCCAGAATTCTGTATCACGCTGAAGCGTTTTAAAGGGTGACGCACTGAACCACTCCATAAGCAGCGCCCTCGATCCTCGGCGACCTATCAGTAACGGAACTCCGTCAATGGACGACAAACATCTCAATGCCTTAGATTCCCGGCGCGCCAGAATTCGCCCTAACAACATTGAAAACAAAGGATCACAGCCTGCGTGGTCTTTTAATACAGCATCTCGATCACCCAGATTCACTCTCAAGACACGCGCACGGGTACCACCGCCTTCACGAAGTGTGTCGACGACTGTCCATCTGTCGATATTGTCAGCTGCAATAGACATGGCTTGCTAAAAGCTTTCGCGACTTTAACTCGAACCGCCAACCTAAAAGAATCGCTGTAAGTCCGATACCAACTACCATACCGTACCAAAGCCCGGTCGGGCCCCAATTTACACCCAGTATCCAAGCTACAGGAAATCCAACTACCCAGTATGCCAAAACTGAAATCCACATCACCGCATTGACATCCTTCAGTCCTCTCAGAGCACCTGCACCAGCCATATAAAGACCATCAAACAACTGAAATAAAGCAGCCACCATTAATAACGATACCGCAATGTCGGTGACTTCTGGTTCGCTAGTATAAATACTGGCGATAATTCCCGGAAACATAGTCATGAACAATACCGAAGGCAGCATTAGTACAGTCGCTGTTGCAATTCCTAGCCATCCTCTCAATCGGACTTCAGCCATATTCCCACTGCCAACCGACTGCCCAACCCGAGCCATGACGGCACTTGAAATTCCGACTGCAACCATAAAAATAACAGTCGCAAAATTTATAACTAATTGATGCGCAGCCAGCGCAACATGGCCAAAACGTCCCATCAACAGGTTTATCGCGTTATAAAAAGCTGAATCGAGTACTAGCGAAATTGAAATCGGTACGCCCAGTCGAAAAAGTGCGCCCAGTCGAGCAAAGACAGGGAAAGTTAGCCCATCAAACAACCCCAGGTCACGGTATTTAGGGGTAAACAGCATATAGCCACTCAGTAAGATCGCAGCCAGGATCATCCCTCCAGCAAATGTCAGAGCAGCGCCATCAACACCCAGTGCGGGAAATCCAAGATTTCCATAAATCAGTACCCAGTTTCCTAACACTACGATTGGCAGAACTAGGATTTGAATCACCATCATAGGCCTGGAATTTCCTGTTGCCTCGCAGAAAAACCGCATCACAAGATACACACACACTGCAGGCATAGACCATGACCCGATGCTCAGATAACTTTTCACCAACGGAATGACTTGTGAATCGACACCGGCGTGGTCCATTACTCCACCAATATTGCGCATCAGAACAAATGCCAGCATGCCTATCACAAGCGCCATCCATAAACCCTGCTGAAAATCACGCCGCATCTCGAGATGTCTGCCTGCCCCCTGGTGCTGGGCAATGGTGGGAGATAACCCCATCAGCAGACCCATGCTTCCCAACCAAACGAATACCCAAAAGGATGTGCCAAGACCAACTGCGGCAAGTTCTCGTGAGCCAACCCGACCCATCATGATGATGGCAATTGTCCCCTGACTGACCTGCAGAAGTTGGGTAAATATTATGGGGATTCCTAAACGGAGCAGTCCCGCCAACTCTGACCACATCTTAATTTTCACAATTGTATTTGTTGCCAAGCACAGGTCGAGAATTCACAGTCGCAACCATGCCCTATTCAGGCAGTGGCTTGCTCTTCTTCTCTTATACGGTTCAAGGTCGACCGATAGGTGGTAACAATTCTTGAGCGGGAAACGACACCCAGAAACTCTCTGTGTTCATCACTCTCAACCACAGCTAGCCAGTCCTGGCTATGATCAACTATCTGTTCCATTGCAGAGGCCAAATTCGTTTCGGGAAATAAAACAACACTTAGTGGTAGGGTAACTTGGGACACCGGCCAAGCAGTAGAATCTGGCTGATCAATAATCAGTAGTCGTATCGCTTCGTAACCAAGAGTCCCAGTCAACACATGTTGGTCGTCAACTACCCAGGCTAGATTGCGGTCGTACACGTCCATTTGTGCCAGTACTTCGGCCAGAGTATTTGAGTCACAAACTGTTACCAGCGGTGCATCCATCAACTCCTCGACCAGTTGAGTTTGCAGCAGTAGATAATCGCGGCCCCGACTGACATCAACACCACGATTGAGAAGCTGAACATCAAACCAGGATCGCCCAAATATTCGATACGACACTAGGTTAGCAAAAACCACACTCAGCATGGCTGCCGTCGTCAGTTCGTAGTTCCGCGTCAGCTCAAACACAATCAGAATTGCGGAAAGTGGAGCACCAATCACTGGGCTAGCTACAGCTACAGCCCCGCACACTGCAAAAATTCCGAGGCCAGAATGTCCGGATTCCAGTACCATAGCTAACCCTTCACCGACCAAAGCACCAAAAAGAAGACCGATCACCAAAGCCGGTGTAAACACCCCACTCGCAAGCCCAAACCCCACGCATACTGCCGTGAGCACCAACTTAGCTATTAGAATTATGACGAGGTCGCCCATGCCAAATACATTTCCTTCAAGTGTCGAATGCATGGTGCTGATTCCGATTCCTGTGACTTCAGGGAGCCAGATCAGGCACAGTCCGACTGGAACTCCTGCCAATGCAGGTTTCAGAATAGACGGTACAGGCAAATCAAAAGACCGATGTTCAGTCCATAACATTAAACGCATAAAGACAACAGCGAGAACTGCGCTTGCTAGACCGAGAGCAATGAATAGAACGTAATCCGTGATATGTCCTACGGTACTTGCGGACATAGCCAGCAAGGGCTGCTGATCAAGCATCGGACCTGCAATGATATAGCCCACGATAGCTGAGACTGTTACTGGAGCAAAAGCGCGGAGTGAGAAATGACGCAATACCACTTCGTGGGCAAACAGAACACCCGCGATCGGGGCGGTGAAAGCTGTCGAAATAGCAGCCGCAACACCACAGGCGATACCTGTGCTGCCTACCCAGGCGCCCGAACCCATGAAGCGAGAAATGGCTGAGCCCACTGTCGCGCCCAGGTGAACCAACGGCCCATATTGACCTGCTGATGCGCCTACCCCTAGACCCACTAAACTGGCAGTAACAGACCGGACACCGACCGACAGCGGCATTTCCCCCCTGAAGGTCTGAACAGATTCGACAACATCTGCCGGGCCTTGAATGTTTCCCTGCGGCAACCGAGCACGAAGACCACCTACCAACAGACCCCCGATGACTGGAATCGCAAAAAGCAGCAAACCAGCTAATCCGGACCGTAGTCCACTATGGTTGTCACCGGAACCCAACAAGTGGGTGTAACAGAAATTCAGAATCCAGATAAATCCGACTGTACCTCCCGCTGTCGCAACACCGATCGCGCCACCAGCCACGAGCACCCATCCTATTCGGATTACTGTATCCATACCTCGAATCATGGCGTTGATCTGACCACTACAACGGTCCTCGGTGCTCGCCGAAAACGGGGCACCATACAAAAAACAATAAACAAAGTTGCCGATGCTCCCATCATCAATGGAAATCCATTTGGCCCCCAGACATCCATGCTGTAGCCGGCGATAACAGGACCCGCTAATCCACCAAGCCCCCAGAATACACCGAATGATGCGATGGCTATCGCCAATTCGTTCCCACGAAACCATTGTCCCGCCAAAGTCAAAGTAATGGTGTATACGCCGGCGAAAAAACCCATCCAAACAAACAACGTTAAAAACAACAACCAAGGCACCATAATCACAAAGGGCATTACAACTGCCCCGGCAATACCTACCAAACCACATACGACCATCACACCGACACGGCTGAAGTAATCCCCCAACCAGCCAATAGGAAATTGCAACACTGCACTACCAATAGCAGCAAAAAACAACATCAATGCGGCGGTAGCTTCTGTTAAACCACTTCTGACTCCATAAACTGGTAACAGTCCAACACTGGCCATCTCTTTAAGCGCCAGCACAAAAACCGCAACAACCAACAACGGCGCAACTCGCACAAAGCTCAGTATGTTGAATGTAGGTGACTCCAATCCATCTGGTGAATAGTTATTAACCAATAACAATGGCGCGATCGCAATCGACATCAGACCGATACCTATCAGAAATGGTAAGTGTCCCTCAATCCCAGTCATGGACAATACCAACGGTCCGATCGCGAAACTCAATCCCAACATGGTGTTGTACAACCCTATGACACGCCCCCGGAGAGATTCAGGTGTGATCTCATTAAGCCAGGTCTCTGACACGACAAATACGATACCGCCGGAAAAACCACCGAGAAATCGAATTACAAACCATGCCAACAGCTTGTCAGTCAGCATCAGCCAAATAATCAGAAGAATCTCTACAAAAACACCTACTAAAAGTAACTTTCTTCCCCCTGCCATTTTCAAAAAATACGGCACGAAGAATGAACTTAGCATCACGCCGATAGCTGGTGTGGTTGCCAAGCTACCAATCAAAAAATTACTGGCGCCACGTTGCTCAAGGAGTAGTGACAACAAAGGACTGTAGATACTAAAGGCCATACCAAACAGGCAAATACATCCGATCACAGAGATTAGCGATTGAAGATGCAAATCCTTCCAAGAAGACGGAGTGAACGTATTGTGTACCAACAAATTGATTAGCCTGTAGAACTTTAGTTAGACATCCGCCAAAGTAATTACGGCTTAACTCATTGGATTCTGTTTGATCCAAGCTAACCGAATTACGCAGCTTGTAACTCTGCTATTCGCACGAGCCATGCGGAAGGACGGGGTATTTTGTAACAAATGCAAGTGCCCTGCATGATTATTCGCTATCAATACTAGCGTCGGCATATAGAATAGGTTCACCCATCAACCAACACGTCACCGCTAGATCACTGCTATCAACTGGTCGCTGGTCAGCAGATGACTCTTGCACAGCAATCGAACAAAAAACATGATCACACGAATCAGAGGCCGATATCTCGGGCGGAATGCATCTTCAGCTTATAAAGACCTTGTCTGGGCAGTCGGCACCGCCAAAGACACAACGGTTGGAATCGAAGAGCAGACAACACAAACGCTAGCGGCCTTGGACAACCTCCTGCAGGAGCAAGGGTCACATCGATCACAGATCGCATCTGCACAGGTCTACCTGACGAACATGGCCAATAAATCCGCGATGGATCGCATCTGGTGTGACTGGCTGGGCGACGATCCACAGCATTGGCCGCAAAGGGTCTGTATTGGTGTCGACTTACATGGCGACATGCTGATTGAAATCAGCGTGACAGCCGTTCGGCTGGAGGATTAAGCACTGTCTTAAAGTGCCTTCCGTACTGCAGAGCCTGACGTGAACGCACTCTTTCGATCGGCTCCTTACCGCAGACTGTGGTGCAATAGCGCTCTCAATGCTGTCAGCATGGGTGGCGATTATGTGCTCATTGGCTGGCTGGTATTGGATGCGACACAAAGTTCGAGCTGGGTCGGCATCGCATTTGCACTCTACTACCTACCAAACATCATATTTGGCATCATTGGAGGTGGGATAGCGGATCGGTTTCCGCGTCGTGGGCTTCTTCAGAGTCTCGACTTTGGCGCTGCCGGATTAATCATCCTGTTTTCAGTACTGTTCGTTTATCAAACCCCGCAAGCACCCCTCGTTCTGGCACTGACCTTGGTACTGGGCAGCTTACGAGCTATTAAGAACCCAGTTCGGCTAGCACTTGCTTATGACTTTGCCGGGCGGCAACAAGCGACTCGAGCCCTCTCGGGTATCAGCGTCGCAAGCCGTATAGGGATGCTGATCGGTGCAATTGCGATAGGGGTACTCACAGACCGTTTCGGCGTGGCAGTTGCCCTGATACTGATGGCATTGATGCATACAGCAGCTGCGGGAGCGCTCACCGGAATGCGGTCAAGAAATCAGCGTGTTGCTGCTGATAACACCCCTTTGTGGCAAAACCTCAGCGACTACGTCAGAGAGTTCAGAGTAAACCGAGTGCTACTAATGCTGGTTCTGGTCACCGCAGGTATCGAATTATTCGGCACCTCCTACACCAGTGCGTTACCAGAACTGGCAACATCTCGTCTGGCCCTGCGAGCTGATGGTCTCGGCCTGATGCATGCCGCCCAGGCATCTGGCGGCCTACTGATTGGCTTATTACTATTTGTCGTATCACCGCAAAAAAGACGCACCAGAATCTATGGTATCTGCGTATTACTTCTTGGAATCAGCATTATCACACTGGGACATGTTTCAGATATTCCCACTGTACTACTGACGCTTGCCGTCGTCTCAGCAATGATATCGGCCTGGGACATCCTCACACAGAGTATGATGCAGTCGTGTGTGCCGGATCATTTGAGGGGTCGGTCGATGGGCGCATGGACGTTCGCGATAGGCTCATCCCCGTTGGGCCAACTCGAAATGGGTTTTCTCGTAACCGCCATTGGCATCGGACCCGCTCTCTACCTCAATGGTTTTGGAGTGCTACTTGTCATCCTGCTTGCCTTTACGGCGACGCCCGTACTGCGAAAACTGTAATATTATGGACATTCTGGCTTAAACATTATGAGCAAGAATTTCGATGAACTTTGAGTCTTTGATCAAGAAAATGACCCGTGCAGCTGTGCAGGGCAATGGTGCAATGGTTGCCGACTGCTTTACTGCTGATGGGGTATATCACGACGTCTTCTATGGGAATTTCACAGGTCAAGACATCGCTCGGATGATTGAGGATTATTTCCACCGTGATGGCGAAAACTTTAGGTGGGATATCTTTGAGCCGGTAGAGCAACGGAATATAGGTTATGCACGTTATGTATTCAGTTACGGTTCCCGACTGCCTGATTTTCAAGAGCAAAGGGCCATCTTTGAAGGCGTCGCAATTTGTCAGCTGCGTGATGGCAGAATTTCTGATTATCGGGAAGTGGCCACAGCCACAACGGGACTTGCTTTGATGGGGTTTTCATCCAACAAGATTTCTAAATTTATTGCCCGTGAAGCAGATGCCCTGGTTAAACGACCCGAGTCAGCCAGTCACCTTGCTGCCTCAACCAGGCGCAGTTGATAATGGCAGGGTATGCCTGCCCGTGTTGATCATCTAAATTAACTGAGCAGCCCGCAACACATATGAATGGACAGCCCACAATGACCAAACCCATACCCAAAAGTATGACCGACGGATTGAATGATCTTTTGGGCTTCCAGCTGACTGAATGGCGCTCGGGTTATGCCGTACTCGAAGTCGAGTTGGATGACCGGCATAAGAATCGGCAAGGTGGTCTGCATGGTGGCGTCACCGCCTCAATGATCGACGCTGTGACTGGTTATTGCGGCATATATGAACCGGATTCCAACAAACGCCGGGGCAATGTCACTGTTTCTCTGAACATTAATTACATCAGCCGGCCCAAGGGCGCTCGGCTCAGAGCTACTGCAGAACTTATCCGGGCAGGACGTCGACTCTACTTCGCTTCCGCTCGAGTGACAGATGAACAGGACACGCTCATCGCGACAGCTGAAGCAGTCTACGCCTATATTGAAAAGCAGCCGGATACCGGCTCGGCTGTGTCCTCATAGAATTCTTTGGAGTAGAAAATTTGTGAACACCCCAAGGTCTCACAGTAAAACACTGTTTGAAAAAATATTTGACCGCCACGTAATCGTGGCACGTGAATCGGGTGATGCACTGCTGTTCATCGATCGGCAACTTATCCATGATCTTCATTACCGCGCGTTCGAAGAACTACAAGCCACCGGACGCACTATCCGCTATCCCGATCAGCTATTTGCGACGCCGGATCACAGTGTTCCCACCACTGCCAAGAAACTGACCGACATTCCACAGGGCGAAATGCGCGATACGGTTGCCGGTCTTCAGGGAGCGGCCGAACGAATCGGCTTTACTCATTTCGACATGACCGACCCCCGCCATGGAATTGTCCATGTTATCGGGCCCGAACAGGGTATCACCCTACCGGGCCTAACACTGGTCTGCGGTGACTCTCACACATCTACCCACGGTGCACTGGGCTGTCTCTCATTCGGTATTGGCTCAACTGAGGTCAAGCATGTACTGGCGACCCAAACTTTGTGGCAGAGAAAACCGCGAAATATGCGCATCACGGTAGACGGAACTCTCGGTCCTGGGCTCAGTGCAAAAGATATAATTCTAGCCATCATCAGGCACATTGGCGCCGCTGGTGGGACGGGTTATGCGATCGAATACGCCGGTTCAGCAATTCGACAGCTGTCTATAGAGGGTCGAATGACAATCAGCAACATGACCATCGAGGCGGGTGCCCGGTTTGGCATTATTGCGCCCGATGACAAAACCCTGGAGTACGTTTACGGCCGACCCCACGCACCCACTGGCGAAAAATGGGAAGAAGCCATGGCTTATTGGCGAACGCTACCTTCCGACGATACAGCAGTCTTCGCCAAAGAGATCAACATAAACGCTGCTGCGATAGAGCCGACTGTAACCTGGGGTAACAGTCCGCAATTCTGTGTGGGTATCAGCGATGTGATTCCAGATCCAGCCTCGGAGACCGACCTTGCAACCCGAGCCAACATGGAATCTGCGCTCACTTATATGGACCTTTTACCAGGCACACCGATCAACAAGATCGAAATCGACAGAGTATTCATTGGTTCATGCACAAACAGCCGGATTGAAGATCTACGGCAAGCTGCAGAAGTATTCAAAGGCAGATGTGTGGTCGTGCCTACACTAGTCGTACCTGGTTCCGGCCTGGTCAAGAGCGAAGCTGAACGAGAAGGACTTGATCGTATATTTATTGATGCGGGTGCCCAGTGGCGAGAACCGGGTTGCTCTATGTGCGTGGCTATAAACGGAGACGTGCTTTTACCAGGTCAGCGCTGCGCATCGACCAGCAACCGAAATTTTCAAGGACGTCAGGGCATGGGAAGCCGCACCCACCTGGTCAGCCCGGCAATGGCAGCAGCCGCAGCCGTCACTGGGCGTTTCACAGACAGTCGACAACTCAGCCGTTAGCACCCATGCAACCATTCCGCAGATTCTCAGCTGTTGCTGTTCCGATTGATATTCCCAACTGTGATACCGACCAGATTATTCCAGCTCGATTTCTACGCCGGGCAAAGGATGATCCAGCCTATGCCCGTTTTCTACTTCATGACCTCCGGTACCATACCGACGATACTGAAACCGGCTTCATATTCAATCAGATCCCTTACACCGATGCACAGATTCTGGTATGTGACATAAATTGGGGCTGTGGTTCATCACGAGAGGCTGCCGTCAATGCTTTGATGGCCAATCACATCCGTGCAGTAATTGCACCAACTTTTGGTGATATTCACTACAGTAACTGCATCAAAAACGGCTTGCTTCCTATCAGGCTCTCTGCTGCAAATTGCAATCACATCCGGATACAGCTGCACGAATCCCCTGGCGCGTCCATAACCATAGACCTCGAGGAACAAACTGTCTCAGGCCCGGATCGGGAAGGGTACACGTTTGATTTCGATCCAATGGACAAGATCAGATTGCTTCACGGGCTGGACGACATCAACATGACGCTTGAACATCAGGCTGAAATCGAGGCTTTTGAACGGGACTATCGTAAGAAAAACCGCTGGATCTTTTGAGTCCTCGCAAATGGAACTGAACCGGTCAGCAGTACAGGCTGGTGATCTACTCAGTCAACCACCAACAAGTCGCTGAGTTTTGATTGAAACCAGTGTACGCCCGCTTCCTGCTTACGACTCAACGGCCCCGGCACATATCCATGTGAGTCGTAGTTTTTATGCGTCTGCACACAGATTTCAAAGTCTTCCTCGATAACAGCTAGATTCTGAGCGATGACTTCCTGGCATGATGACTCGTCTATCCGTTTCTCATCACAGAAATAGAACCCGTAAATCAGTTCAGTCCGTGCAGGTCCGAGCGGATTTATCCGGGAGGTATTCATACCGCCTTCGAACACAGACAAGGTCCAGTTGGGCCACATCCACAACCATCTGCCTCGGTAGAATAGTTCGTCTTGCGCCGGTGCAGACATACGCACCATATTGTCATGTACGGTAGTCTCAAACTGTTCAAATTCGATAGCCTCAAAGAAACTGGGATGTATGGAGGGAACATGGTAACCCTCTACAAAATTGTCCGTGTAGATTTTCCAGTTGGCATCAAACACCAACCGATGTTGTGCCACAGGTTGGTAGGTTTCAATCGGTTCCGAGGCAAGCTCGCCGATGACGGCTGCAAGCTGGCTCTCCAGCGTACAATCCGTACCCAGGGTAACAAACACCAAGCCGCGCCAGACATCGACAGAAATTTCGTGAAGTGGCCAGTCAGCTGGATCAAATTTCGGATCGTCACCAAACCACGGCGTACGCTCTAGGCTGCCGTCCAGACCGTAGACCCAGCTATGGTAGGGACATCGGATCCGCTTACAGTTGCCCTGCCCCTCCGGCAACAGTCGGGCACCCCGGTGACGACAGACATTGCGAAATGCACGTAGTTTCCCGTCATTGTCGCGGATGACGAATACCTGGGCCCCAGCAATCTCTGTAGCCAGATAATCCCCAATTGACGTCAGGTACGAGAGCGGTCCCAGCAACTGCCAAGTATTCCAGAAGATCAGCTGTCGCTCGCGCTCATAGAGTGCAGGATCCGTGTAAAACTCGGGGTCGAGATTCTTCATCTTGCTAAACCGCCCCACCCGTAAACCGCACAGTAACAATCACGTATTTGCGTTAGGTGCCCCAGGGCCTGATCTGGTTCTTAAGTTCGGCGTATCCTTCTAAGAATCCAGGCCTGTCGCCGGCATAAACACCGTCGAGCACGCTCAGACTTTCATCCAGCCAGTCATGAAGTGCAGCATTGCCAGGATTTGCGTCTATGTAAGCATCCCGGATCAATACAAAGTGAATTCTTGGGTCGTAGGGTTCTTTCGTTCCACCCATCGATTCATCACCATCTAGCAGGCGGAGTAACATAGCATCCGCTGATCCGAGTGTCTGTTCGTGAATGGGGGGACCTTCCATCCTGTACATAGTAGACGTCATATCACGTCCGTTACCGGTGGTGTAGCCAAGCTCACCCCACAAGTCATCCATGTGAGCTTTGGACCCCAGCTTGTCGATCACAATTTGACCAAACCTGCGCAAAGGTTCAGACACATCGGCCAACAGGTCAGTTAACCGATCACCATCGAGGTCGGTCGCCAGCACAATCACTTCACGGTTTTCGATCAGGTCCCAGAGCAGCAGTCCATAGTTTGTGTCAGCGATATGCAATTCGATCTGACCGCCCCAAGACGCCATACCCGCCTTAAAGTCTTCTGGCAACAGCGCCACGATCCGATCAACCCGCTCACGATGTTCAACGTAGCCGTCAACTGCAAAATTCCGGCCTATTTTGAATTGCGTGTCCTGCAGCATCCAGGACAGCAATCCGGCGTTGATCCCGTCCTCCATTGCCTGGGTTGGTTTCATGGCAACCCGTCCAAGCGAGCCGGTTTCATGAACCATTCTTAGAAATCGGCGGTTGGCATATGCCATCTGGATGCCTGGTGTGTTCATCTCCGAATGGATGACACCAGTTTGAGCATCGACATCAAACACAGCTCGATCTTGGGAATACGGAAGACACGGCATGCAGCGTACAACTGTAATGCAACCGTAGGGTCTCACGTTACAGTAGACCCCCGCCTGCATCCGCAGCGGTGCATTACCTGACTTTCCCATAACCACAACTTTGCCCCCCCGGCCGTCGTTAACATAGGCATCGCCAGCTGTTGACCACTTAATAGAGGTACAGGGCATGTTTCCGAACCAGGCCAACGGCTCAAGATTATGATCGTGACGGTACTGTGCCCACATCGGTACTGCATAGTATGGGAGGCCCAAAATATCCATGGCAGCAATGGTGCCAATCATTGCATAGGCATCCGTCAGGGCGTGTGCGACAGGATTGATCTTCCCATCGTGTAGTCCACCCTGCCAGATCAACGCATCGGAATAACCGGCCGGTCGAACATCACTAGGCTGAAACAGTGACGACAACACCTCCAGAAGATCACCACCATCTGCCTCAGTTTGCGCTATCTCAAGTAAATCAATCATCTCATTCTAAACCTGTTGAAATTAAATTCGGACCAAGAGCACCTGAGTTTTTGCGCTACCTCACTGACTTTCCTTGCGGATGCCTGGTCCACCCCCTTCGTTAATTATGATCCGACTTGTCGACCGATCGCTTCACCAATTAATCAATAATAAAAGGACTGCGACGCAATACATAAAGCCCCGACCCTATGATGATTAGCGAGCCTACCATTGTATTCACATCTGGCAACTCGGACCAGGCAAGATAGCTCAGCAGAACGACCCACAGCAACATAATGTACTCAAACGGTGCTAGCCGGTGTGCTTCCATAACCCTATAAGCCTGAGTAGACAGAGCGAAACCGATCCCCATGGAAACCCCTGTTAAAACTAGAAACAACAAATCGATCGGATCCGGCATCGACCAAGTTCTTAAAAGAAACTGCACAGAAACGCCTGCCGCAGGGTCCGGCTTAATAACCTCCAGAGCCAGTGCCAACACTATACCGAAAGCAAAAAACGCGACGTTGGCATAGAAGGTCATAACTGCTGCACTTTCCTGAGTTGCTACTCGGCGAGCGAGCACCTGACAGGCTGCATAGAGAACAGCTGCGATCACAGGCAGCGTACTTTCGATGCCGAATCTTGCCGTGTCCGGACGCACCACAATAACGACACCCACGAATCCAACGATCACAGCGAGCCAGCGAGAGGGTTCTACTCTTTCGCCCAGCACCGGTATTGAAAATACCATAATAAAAAAGGGCGCCGTGAAGAACAACACGGTAACTGTGGTCAAAGGCATTGCAGAAAGGGCGAGGTAGAAGAACAGGAAGGCGCCCGCCATGAGCACGCCGCGTAACAAGAGCAGCAGCTTTCTGGGCGAGTTCAGAGCCAGTGATTTGTGTGTAAACAGAACCAACCCAAGTAACACAGGAAACGCTGAAACACTTCTGATCACCATGATCTGGTGCACCGCATAAGTCTGACTCATCTCCTTGATGACAACATCCTGAAGGGCAAAGACCAATTTTGCTGCAGCCAGTACCGCAACGGCATGAGTCAACACGCCAGAAAACTTCAATCTCTCAATGCCGTATCGATCTTTTTGATGAGACTGCTGGGTGACCGGCGCGATCCATAACGTGCCAGTACATCGCCTTGGCGCCCGACCAGAAACTTTGTGAAATTCCACATAATTCGTCGCGTACCGAGAAAGCCACGGCGGGACTGTTTAAGCTGGTGAAAAAGAGGGTGCTCTCCCTGTCCGTTGACACGAATCTTGGCACACATCTGAAAGCTCACATCGTAGTGACGCTGGCAGAATTCTAGAATCTCCGCACCAGTGCCGGGCTCTTGCCGGCGAAATTGATTACACGGGAAACCGAGGATTTCCAAGCCCTTCTCCCTGTATGACCTGTAGAGCTGTTCCAATTCTGCGTACTGCGGGGTATACCCGCAGCGGCTAGCCGTATTGCAGATCAACAGCACCTTGCCCCGAAACTCGGACAGATCGATAACGCGACCGGATATCAACTCGATGGTTGTGTTGTAATCGATCTTCATCTGTCGATTACAACACCCTTGTCACAAAATATGTCTTCAGAACAAATCTCATTTTCTTCGGCGGTTCGAACCATCCTGTCGACCTCAAAGATTCACTATTCAAAAAGACGCACATACTACCACCTGGGCATTAGCCTGGAACGAACCAGTTGTCCTTACGGCAGCTTGATGGACATCACTTCCGCCGTGTGTGGTAACGTTTCAGTCACCTAACGATCTTGATCTCAGAGAATATTCCATGGCCTATATCAATCCACACTATCTTGTAGATACCGATTGGCTGGCTTCACACCTTGCTGAACCCAACCTGCGTATTTACGATTGTACAACTCACCTGATTCACCAGAATGACCCAGCACTGCCCGGCCCCTACCGGGTACAGTCGGGTCTTGAAGATTACCTACAGGAACACATCCCTGGCGCAGCCTTTATAGATCTCCAGGAAGACCTGTCCGATACAGATAGCAACCTGCGCTTTACCTGTCCCAACAGCAGTCAGCTGTTGTCAGCATTTTCTGCTCTTGGTGTCGGGGATAAATCTCAGGTGGTTCTTTACAGCCAAACGTCACCCCAATGGGCAACCAGGATATGGTGGCTGTTGCGAATTGTAGGGTTCGACAATGCGCGTGTACTAGACGGTGGGCTAACAAAATGGAAACTAGAGCAACGGTCCGTCAGTGATCAGCAAACAGCCTATACGCCGACTCAGCTGACAGCCACCCCTCGGACAGGTCTGATGGCTTCCAAGGAAGAAGTGCTCGCCGCTATTAATAACTCCAAGGTCTGCACAATAAACGCTTTGCGACGCGCACAACATGGCGGACAGGACGATGGGGAATTTGGTAACTATGGACGCCCTGGACACATCAGTGGATCGGTTAACGTACCCACCGTAGAACTGGTTGACAGCAATACCACTACGTTTCTGCCTGCTGAACATATCGCTTCGTTGTTCACTGAAATTAGTGTGGATAAGGCAGATCGCATATTGACCTACTGTGGAGGAGGGATCGCTGCTAGTGCAACAGCGATGCTTTTAGTCATGCTGGGGTTCGATAACGTCTCCTTATACGATGCCTCCCTTAGTGAGTGGGCTCCCGACAAAACACTCCCAATGGATGTACTGAACTGAGCGCGACACAATCAAACAGCTGAAGGTTTCTTGTCAAAGAATATAGAGACTGCCGTACTCATCGTTGGTGCTGGTCCTGTCGGCCTGACCCTGGCACTGGATCTGGCCTGGCGTGGTATCGAGGTAGCCGTGGTGGAAATCAGGGGGCACGGGGTACCCCCGCCCGCAAAATGCAATCACGTGTCCGCACGCACGATGGAGGTATACCGGCGTCTGGGGATATCCCAGAAAATCAGAGACGCTGGATTACCGGCTGACTATCCCAACGATGTGGCATTTCGCACAACCTTTACAGGCATCGAATTCGCGCGAATTCCCATACCCTGCAGACGTGATCGCTACACCACAACCGAGGGACCTGACACGGGGTGGCCAACACCGGAGCCACCCCACCGTATCAACCAGATCTATCTCGAACCTATCCTGTTTGAACAAGCTGCTGCCACAGCCGAGATATCGATTCACTGCCGCTCCCGGTTCATAACCCTCGAACAAAGCGATCATGGCGCAGTTGCGGTCATAGAGGACTTGGAGACTGGCAACACCCACCATTTTTGTTGCGAATACCTGATTGGCTGCGACGGTGGCTCATCTACCGTACGCAAAAGCATCGGCAGCCAGTTTCACGGTGACTCTGTTTTACAGCGTTGCCAGTCCAGCTTCATTCGTGCCGCTGAGCTGATCCACTTGCAGAATGAGAAACCGGCCTGGAGCACCATATCTCTGAACTCTCGACGTTCCGGCAACGTCTATGCGATTGATGGTCAGTCACTGTGGATAGTCCACAATTACTTACGCGAAGATGAAACCGACTTTGAATCGGTTGATCGCGACAGCTCCATCAGAACCATTCTTGGTGTAGATGATGAGTTCAAATACGACATCCTGGCACGAGAAGATTGGTTCGGAAGACGCCTCGTGGCTGATCGTTTTCGTAAAAATCGGGTTTTCCTATGTGGCGATGCAGCGCACATCTGGGTGCCCTATGCTGGCTACGGCATGAATGCAGGCGTTGCCGATGCCGCAAATCTGTCCTGGTTGCTCAGCGCCACACTGAACCAATGGGCACCTGAATCCATTCTGGACGCTTACGAACGAGAGCGCCTACCGATTACCGAACAGGTGTCCCACTTCGTAATGAATCATGCTCACGCCATGGCAAAGCAGAGACGCTCCATACCTGGAAACATTGAGGCAGTAGGGCAAGACGGAGATCGAGTACGGGAGCTAACGGGTCGCGACGCGTATAAACTGAACGTTCAGCAGTACTGTGCCGCAGGACTTAACTTTGGCTATTTTTACGACGACTCACCCATTATCGCTCACGAACCAGAACCACCCCCCGCTTACACGATGTCTACCTTTACAGCATCAACACTGCCCGGCTGCCGCCTCCCACATCTGTATCTAGAATCAGGACGCTCGTTATACGACCTTCTGGGCCCAGAATTCACATTATTGAGGCTCGACCCTGGTCTAGATGTCACGGTACTTACTGCAGCAGCCACGCACAGGTGCTGTCCACTTCACATTCTTGATGTCACCGTCCCGCCGGACAACAGTGAATACACGCACCCCCTGATCCTGGTTCGACCCGATCAGCACGTTGCCTGGCGCGGACACAATTGTCCGATTGACGGACTCTTCCTAATCGACCAGATCCGAGGGTGTCCACCGACATAAATGTCCCCAGGGCACCTATTGAATCAAGTCGGTGCGATTAAAGATTGGGGATCAACCTCGTCATCAGGTGTTCCATCCTTCAGATAGCGACGGAGATTGTCCAGGAACTGTTCCGTCCCCCGATCCGATGTGCCACTGCCGCGATTCGACATATGCGCTGTGATGATCACTTTGGGGTGTGTCCAGTAAGGATGTTCTACAGGCAATGGTTCTACTGAAAATGCATCTAACACCGCGAATTGCGGTCGATCTTGCTCGAGACCGGTTATTAACGCCGAATCGTCGATCAAACCACCACGCGCAACATTAATCAATAGTGATCCTTTTTTCATTGCGGCGATAAAGGTTGTATCAACAAGTCCGGTTGTATCCGCATTCTCAGGACACGCCAACACCACCACATCGCTTTTTGCCAGAGCGGTAGACAACTCCCCACGGCCGATGACCTCGTCTGCTGCTGGATCTGAGGCGCCCGAACGGCGTAGCGTTGTGATATGAGCGTTAAAAGCTCGCGCCCGTTGTGCGACACGACGCCCGATATGCCCGAAACCAATAATTAGCCAACAGCTACCGAACAGTTCCCTAAACCTTCTACTTTTCCATTCGACCTCACGCTGAGCCGACAGTCGAAACTCGATATCCTGAAAATAGTGAAGTGCATGCGCCAGGGTGTATTCTGCAATTGCGATGGACTGCGCATAACTTTTGCTCAGTCGCACACCGCGCTCCGCGAGCGCGGTGTATAGAGGATTGTCAAGCCCGGCATGCCCAGTTTGGACCCAACGCAGCGTATCAAACTGCAGTAGCGTCTCAACATAGTGTTTCATTTCGCCGTGGGCCAAAATATCAAAGCTGATCCATCCTACTTCAGGTTTGATGGCGTCGGGTTTAACAGTTCGACCACCCAGTGAACATCTGCCGTCAGCATGCCAGCAAATAACCCGCACACTATCATCATGCGCTAAAGCATCGGTAAGCCGCGGCAACGAATCCTCAAAAACAAGCAGGTCTACCATATTTAACTGATCACCCCATTAAATGTTTCGAACCAGGTTAACTGGTTGTCAACAGTGAAGCGTAAACTTTTCTCAATTTGAAACAGCTTGTTTCCGGTTCATCCTGCCAGTGCTGGGTAACCAGAATGCACACAAAACTGCGACCAAAGCTGCAGCAGAAAAGAGCAGGTAGAGCACGCCAAAAGTTCCGGTCCGATCAAACAGATCGCCTGCCACATAAACCGTTAGACCACCGATGCCCAGGGCGAGGACAAATCGGGCACCATATGCCACCGAACGCCATCTGAATGGTGTGTACTGTGCTACCAACATATTCTCTGCTGCTGCGAAAGTCACGAGAAAAGACATTGCTAACAACATCGCCAATATCAGGCGGTAGCCAGACGCGTTCGCAACCAGAATCAATGCCGGTACTAGCAACATCCAGAAAATGAGGTAGATGGTCCGTGGAGAATAGCGATCTGCAAGCCATCCACCGATAAAGCTACATACTGATGATAATGCGATGACGGTACCGGTGAGCATCCCGATTCCTGTATATGAATCCACTAAAGTGACTGTTAAACCCAGTTCGAACACCTTCGGCGCTGTGTTCATCATTCCAGCGTATACAAAACCGTTACAAGCCATGGTCACGAGCAACACCAGGAATACACGACGATAGTCGCCATGCGCAGGCACTGGTACCGGCGCACGATCAGCGCTACGGTCCGATACCCAGCCTCGAGCCCAAGCAACCCATAGCAAGACCCCCGTCAGAATTGCTATTGCCCCAGGCAACACAAAGGCCGCTCTCCAGGAGACATAATCAATCATTAGCCCAACAAACACCGGTGCCACAGCGCTGCCGAGGTGACCAAACGCACCGTTAACACCCAGGGTCAAGCCCTGCCGACGTGCGCACGCGACCAGCCAGGCAATCCCAACCGGATGGTAGATCGACGCAAAAAGCCCTATCAGGGATAGCCCAATAAACAGACCAGTCGTATTCGTCGACAGGCCGGTAAATACTGTGGAAACACCGATCCCGATAAAGAAAATTACAAGCATTCCCACCTGACTCCACCGATCACCAAACCAGCCTGCGGGCAGCGAGCCCACACCAAATAGGATAAGGCCCACGCTAGAAAGACCCAACATCTCACCATACGACAGATCAAACACACCGGGCAAATAAAGCACGGCAGTGGCATAAAGAATAGTCAGCATATGTGTAAACACATGGCCTACATTCGAGAAAGCCATAGATATCAATAGACTGGGATCATCTCGACTAGCGTCTATATTCATTAATGCCCGGGATTACGACTTTTCATGCTGCGGGGAGATGGTCCACAGCCTCGAACAGGCGCTGCACGTCATCTGCCTCGTTGTAGAGATAGGGACTCACCCGCATCGCATCCCCACGTTTACTGACATAAACACCCATTGAAGCAAGTCTTTCCTGAAGATCTTCTGGCCATCCCTGCTGTCGACGTATACCGATGATATGCGCGACTCGGTGATGCTTAGGTGGCATCAACATACCTCGATCCAGCGCAGCGACTTCCACAAGATCTGTCAGTATCTCGACTGACCGGCTAATTCGTTCTAGTCGCCAGTCAATTAATTGCTCCAGCGCACTAATAGCCATGGCGGGCAGTATCGGATTATTGCGTTCACCCATATCAAACCGACGCGCACCAGAGGCTCCATCCATATCATCTCCCCGCATCATACCCAGTGGGGGGGTATCACTAAGCGTCCAAGTGTAATGCTCGATTGGCTGCGCTGAATGATGACGGGGTGCTGCGTATAAGAAACTAAACGCATAAGGGCACAACAGCCACTTATACCCGGATGCAATCATGAAATCAGGATCAATCTCGTTTACATCCAGTTCCATTGCACCTGCCGACTGCGTAGCATCGACAACCAGGGCAGCACCGACCTCACGGCAACGTCGACCCAGCGCAACCAGATCGATCGAACTGCCGTCAGTCCACCGACAAGGTGCAGTTGCAACGATCGCGGTGTTGCAATCTATGTGCGCAAGGATCGCGCTGGTCCAGTCCCAATCATCCGGCGTGGGAACGATAGTCAGTTTGGCGCCAACCTCCCGGGTTTTAAGGTGCCAGGCGTGGAAATTAGAAGGGAATTGGTCTTCGATGACGACTATATTCTGACCAGGGAGAACCGGCAATGACTCAGCCGCCAGTTTTATCCCGTAGCTCGTTGAGTGAACTAATGCTATGTTGTCAGCCTCGCTCCCGATTAGCAGGCCATAGGCCGACCGGCACCGTTCAATCTCGTCTGCAGTACGATCCCTATTCAGGACATCCCATGGCTGGGCCTTTCTCATCACACTTTCTTGACCCGCACGACAAGAAATTTGCAACAGAGGTCCCTGAGAGGCACAGTTGAGATAAACAATATCCTCTGGGATGTCGAACATCGCCCTTTGATTGGACAATTGGCCTGTCATGTACTCCCCCCGTAATCCCTGGCTCGTCGTACGCTTACCGATGTCTAGAAGCGTACGCTATAAGATCCCACTGTATACCTACTTTTCAAGCGCGTGTGCATCGACTTAATCTAACCTTAAACCTGCATTGCAGAACTGATTGTATTCGCTATCCGCATGGCATAATGCACAATGAGATCTGACTCGTGACGAACTGGTTGAGTCTGATTCGGATCAGTCAGCGAAACTGGCCTGGACTCTATATCCCATGTACTTATTCTTGAGCGCGTAATGACAGATAGCAACGCCTCTCATTTTCCACAACTATTCTCACCTTTTAGGTTAGGTCATACGGAAACACCGAACCGTATTGTCTCAACCAGCCATGGCACGAACATGGCCAGCGAAGGCGTTCCAACACCGCAGCTGATTGCCTACCATGAGGCCAAGGCACGAGGAGGTTGTGGCACGGTAATGATGTTTGGCAGCGGCGCGGCCTCACCGTTGACACCGATCATGAACAATCACGTTAACCTTTGGGATGATCGAGCTAAGAATGGACTCCGTGACGCGGCACACGCAATCAAGCAACACGGCGCACTGGCTATCAGCCAGGTCACGTCAATGGGTCGTCGAACCAATCTTCACGCTGACATCTTCGGTCGGGGCCCTTCAGCTACGTCGTGTGAACTGTCCCCAGCAATTCCTCATGTTCTGACAATCGGTGAAATAGAGCAGATCACAGCCGATTACGCTCAGGCATGTGCCACGCTCAAAGATTGTGGCTTTGATGGAGCCGATCTTGCCTTTTACGACGACCAGCTACCGGATCAGTTCTGGAGCCCTCAAACCAACCATCGACGTGACCGTTACGGTGGTTCACTGGAGAACCGACTGCGATTTTCTCTCGATGTTCTGGAAGCGATACGTAGCGCTGTGGGCCGGGAATTCATCGTTGGCGCCCGGGTATCCGGTGATGACCGACTGCCGGGTGGACTGTCACCAGAGGAACTCCTGGAGATCATCCAACGACTGGATCGTACAGAGCAACTCGACTACTTCACGGTAACCGGCGGTACGATCTCGACTTTTCGCTCACGTGGTTGGAACATCCCATCGGCCTACTACGGCCTAGGCACCTTCGTCAGTCTGGCTGGTCGGATCCGATCTACCGTAAACACCCCGGTAATTGTGACCGGCCGAATCGTGACCCCGGATCAGGCTGAACAGGTACTTCAGAGTGGCGCGGCTGACCTAGTCGGCATGACCCGTGCACTGATCGCCGATCCGGATCTCCCAACAAAAGCCAGGAACCAGCAGCCTGAACAAATTCGTGTGTGCATGGGCTCAAATGAAGGTTGCATTGACCGGCTGTATTTCGGACTGCCGATTGGCTGTGTACAGAACCCAGTTGTCGGTAGAGAGCAATCCTGGGGAAATCTTACACCAGCTACAAAACCTCGGCATATTGTGGTGATTGGTGGGGGGCCGGCAGGTATGGAAACTGCCCGGGTTGCAGCCTCCCGACAACACCAGGTAACGCTTGTTGAACGTGACAATAAATTGGGCGGTGCTATACAGATTGTAGCCCGAGCAGCCGGATGGGAAAGCTACTTGCAGTGTGTCACCTGGCTTAAGAATCAGCTACAGGACCTTGAGGTCGACATTCGACTCGAGACTGATGCCACGACTAACCTGATCCGTTCACTGTCACCCGATGCGGTCGTTGTGGCAACTGGAGCAGAACCAAGAAGACCGAATCTAGCCGGTGCCAACCTGCCTCATGTTGTTACGGTTTCGGACATCCTCAGTGGTAGCGCAAGCGCTTCGGGGCGCTGCGTGATACTGGATGAAACCGGGTATACACCTGGTGCTAAAACTGCTGATACCTTAAGTCAGTTGGGGTATGACGTTGAGATCGTGACCCGCCAGTATGCATTGGGCGAAGACATTGGCACCACTGTCAGAGCCGTCCTACACGAACGTTTGTTGCGCACAGGTGTCAGGATCACTACTTTGCACACACCCGTCGAGATCACGACTTCCGGGGTTCGCTTGATGCATGTGCTTACAGATGAAGAACGTTTTATTGAAGCAGATACCGTAGTCCTTTCTTCCAGTGGAATCGGGCGCGATGCGCTCCACCGAGAACTGGCTGAAAGAAACAACTATGAACTCCATCTAGTTGGGGATGCTTTTGCTCCGCGTCACTTGAGACATGCCATGGTGGATGGCGCCCGGACCGGACGGGCACTGTAGGGACTTATGTCCTGGCCTGATCAATCGTCGCTGTCACAAGCGCTGTTCACCCGGGCGCAGAAGGTTCTCCCAGGTGGGATTTCAAGGCTACAAACGCTGGTTCAGCCGTTTCCGATCTATGCCATCGAGGGTCAAGGTGCAACGATAATAGATGCGGACGGTGTACCGCGCACAGATTTTATGAATAACTTTGCCTCGCTGATTCACGGACATGCACATCCAGAAATACTCAGCTCTGTCACTGAGGCTATGCACAAAGGCACCTGCTTTTCGATGCCCACGGAGCTAGAAATTCAGCTCGCCGAACTAATTGTAGACCGAGTCAAACGTGTCGAGAAAATCCGTTTCTGTAACAGTGGGACAGAAGCTGTGATGCTTGCCATCAAAGCAGCGCGGGCGCGGACGAACCGACCCTGCATCGCTAAGATTGAAGGTGCCTATCACGGGATGTATGACTATGCAGAAGTCAGTTTAGATTCTTCGCCAGATAATTGGGGTGACGCGCCTACTCCGTTAGCCTTTACCCGCGGTACCCCTGTGAGTGTCTTAGAAGACACTATCGTCATACCGCTCAATGACAGCAACACCAGCGAGCGGCTATTGCGTGATTGTGGCGACAGATTGGCTGGTGTACTGATCGACCCGGTACCGTTGTCCTGCGGTCTGGTGCCGATGGCCGATCATTTTATCGACATGCTGCATCGCGTAAGCCGTGAACTTGGTGCGCTGATCATTGCTGACGAGGTCATTGCATTCCGTCTTGACTATCATGGTGCACAGTCAAGGTTCGGGATCAACCCAGACCTCACAACTTTTGCCAAGATTATTGGCGGCGGCTTCCCTGTTGGAGCCATTGGGGGAACCGAAGATGCCATGTCTGTTTTTAGCCATAATCAAGGCAAACCTCCAAACTCTTCTAGTGGAACATTCACAGCAAACCCCGTATCGATGGCGGCGGGACTCAAGACACTAGAGATGCTAGACACCAAAGCCTACGATTACCTGGAAGACCTAGGCACTCACGCCAGACATGTCGTGGAGAATGCATTTGCTGCGAGTGGATTCAACGGACAAGTAACCGGGGTCGGTAGCATGTTTCATTTACATCTTCACGATCGTGAAGTGACTGACTACCGAACATTCTTCCGGACTGAGGCTGAAGCAAAATCCACCACTGAACTTCATCTTA
>Ga0315339_1000177_pt1 | contig 97883 bp, 87 predicted proteins | sample ASW17metaG_FD_204514 | JGI IMG/M metagenome (GOLD analysis project Ga0315339, IMG submission 204514) | Ammonia-oxidizing marine archaeal communities from Pacific Ocean, United States - ASW #17 | ecosystem: Environmental > Aquatic > Marine > Oceanic | place: USA: California | collected 2016-12-05
GGGCTGCGCAGCAGCCCCAGCATCCATCCAGCATTCTAGAGCGTTGGGGCCGCTGCGCGAGCCAATCGCGACACAAGGCCGCTCCCACAGGGTTGAGCCTGCGGGAGCGGTGTCGCTTACTCAGCTAATTTGTAAGCGATGATGTAATCGCCCATCTTGGTGCCCAGCGAGCCATGGCCGCCGGCAGTCACCAGCACATATTGCTTGCCGTCCTTGCCGGTGTAGCTCATCGGCGTAGCCTGGCCACCCGCTGGCAGGCGTGCTTTCCACAACTCCTTGCCGTTGTTCACGTCATAGGCGCGCAGGTACTGGTCGAGCGTGCCGCTGAGGAAACCGACGCCACCGGCGGTGACGATCGAGCCACCCATGCTTGGCACGCCAACCGGCAGGCCGATCGGCACCGGAGTGCTGTCCCGGGTGGTGCCGTTCTTGTGTTTCCACACCACCTTGTTGGTGAACAGGTCGATGGCGGCGACGTAGCCCCAGGCGGGTGCCTGGCACGGTACGCCGAGCGGCGACATGAACGGGTGCATGGTCACTGCATACGGTGCACCGGTGTTCGGCTGCACGCCGCTGGTCTCACTTTCGCGCTTGCTGCCTTCGGCAACCTGCTCACGCGGGACCATCTTCGACACGAACGCCATGTAGTTGGGCGAAGTGAACAGCAACTGGCGCACCGGGTCGACCGACACGCTGCCCCAGTTGAATACACCTACGTTGCCGGGGTAGACCAACGAACCTTGTTCGGATGGCGGGGTGTACTGGCCTTCGTAGCGCAGCTCGCGGAACTGGATGCGGCACAGCATCTGGTCGAAAGGCGTGGCGCCCCACATGGCCTGTTCGGTCAGCTCTGGGCCGAGCAGGTTGAGGTCGGAACGAGCCTGGGTTGGCGAGGTGTGGTCGCCTTCCACTGCGCCTTGTGGGGTGGGGATCTCGCGGATCGGCACGATTGGCGTACCGTCGCGGCGGTCGAGCACGTACAGGCTGCCTTGCTTGGTCGGTACGATGATCGCCGGTTTCACGCCATCGTCGGTTTTCAGGTGTACCAGGGTCGGCTGGCTGCCGACGTCCATGTCCCACAGGTCGTGATGGGTGAACTGATAGTTCCAGCGTGCCTTGCCGGTGGCCAGGTCAAGGGCGACCACGCCGGCACTGTACTTCTCGGCGCCTGGGGTGCGGTCGGCGCCCCACTGGTCCGGGGTCTGGTTGCCCAGCGGCAGGTAGATCATGCCAAGGTCTTCGTCGACGCTGGCGATTGACCACATGTTGGCCGAGTTGCGGCTATACATTTTGCCGGCAGCCAATGGCTTGGTGTCGTCCGGGTTGTTGCTGTCCCAGTTCCACACCAGGTGGCCGTCGTGCACGTCGTAGGCGCGGATCACCCCGGACGGCTCATTGGTCGACTCGTTGTCGGTGACGTGGCCACCGATGATCACCAGGTCACGGGTAATGGCAGCAGGCGAGGTGGAGTAATAGCCGCCGGTGGTGAACGGGCCAATGCCGGTGGTGAGGTCGATCACGCCCTGGTTGGCGAAACCTTCGCAGACCTTGCCGTTGTCGGCGTTGATGGCGATCAGGCGGGCATCTGCAGTCGGCAGGTAGAGACGACGCGGGCAGGCTTGGGCCACCGCCTGGCCTGCGTCGGTAATTTTCGGCGCCGGGCTGCCGTCGCGGCTGACGTAGCGGTTTTCGTCATAGTACGAGACGCCACGGCACGTCATGTGGGCAAAGCCTTTGAAGGTGCCGGTCGGGCTCTTGACCTGCGGGTCGTAGCGCCAGATTTCCGCGCCAGTGTCCGGGTCCAGCGCCAGCAGGCGGCTGTGCGCGGTGCAGGCGTACAGCATACCGTTGACCTTCAGCGGGGTGTTCTGGTTGGTCAGCTCCACCGGGTCGTTTTCGGTCGGCAGATCACCGGTGCGAATGCGCCAGGCCTCTTCCAGGCGGTAGGCGTTCTGCGGGGTGATCTGGTGCAGCGGCGAGTAGCGGTCGCCATGCTCGGTACGGCCGTAGGCCTGCCATTCGCCGTCGGGCATGGCCGGGGCGGCACTGGCCATTTCGCTGCTGTCGCGGCCCAGTTCGCCGAACACTTCACCGGGATGGGTGAACTGGCTGCCCAGCGCGCAAGCGCCCGAAGCGACCACTGCCAGGCCGAGCAGTGCAGTATTGGCTTTGCTGGCCGGGCCGATCAGCGGGCGACGTGCCCACGGAAGCAGCAGCACCACGCCGATGGCGAACCAGATGGCCAGGCGGGGTACCAGTTGCCACCAGTCCAGGCCCACTTCGAGCAGGGCCCAAACGGTGCTGCCCAGCAGCACCAGGCCATACAGGCCAAGGGCGATCTGGCGTTGGGCCAGCAGCAGGATGCCCGAAAGGGCAAAGCCGATACCGGCGATCAGGTAGTACAGCGATCCGCCCAGCTGGCTCAGCTTGATACCGCCGGCTAGCAGGGCCAGGCCCATCAGCAACAGCAGCGCGCCAATCAGGCGCGGTAGCCAGCGGCTTCCTTGGTTCGCACCTTCAGTGCTCATCGTAGGTTCTCCGTCAGGTCAAAAAAGGGGTTAGAAACTGCTCTGGATCTTCAGGCCGCCGATCAGGGCGCCATCCACCTGCGACACTCCGCCCGGGTGGCGGATGTACTGCAGGTTGGGGCGTACCGTGAGCCAGTCGGCCAAATGGATGCCGTAGTACAGCTCGGCGCTGTACTCGGTGTCCTGCACGGGCAGGAAGCCTGGGTTGTCGTAGTCGTAGAGGCCGGCGGCCTGGTTGGCCAGGCGGGCGTTCTTGCGATAGGCAGGGTTGACGTGCACGCGGGCCAGGGCGAAACCGATGTCGTCCTTGGCGCGGGCATCGAAGGGCCCTTTGAATACCAGTCCTGCCTGCACATAGTTGTCGATGGCATTGGTCTTCTTGTCATGCACGGTGGCGTTGGTGAACACGCTCAAGCCGCGTGACTGGTCGGACGCCAGCGAGGTGACCTGCTGCTGGGCGCCAATCCACAAGCCGTGCTTGCTCGAGCTGCTGCGGTAGGCGGCGCCGCTGATGGCGGCCGGCTGACCGTTGCTGTCCTTGAGAACATCTTGTGCCTTGGCATTACTGTAGTAGTAGCCGGCACGATATTCCCCTTTCAAGCCTTGGATACGTGGGGTCCATACCAGTTCGAACGGCATTACCGCACCTTGGGTGCCGCTGCCGCTGAGCTTGAAACCATTGCCAGATTCAAGGTTGGAAGGGTTCTGCTCGAAGACGCCGACCTGGGCGTACAGCTCAGGGGTAAGGTTGTAGCGCACGCGCAGGGCCCACTGGCTGACTGGCCAGTTGTACCAGATGCCACCCACCCAGTTGCCCACCTGCGAGCCGCAGAAGGCCAGGTTCTGGAAGTCGCAAGGGAAGCTGTTGAAATCCTCGCCTTCACCGAAGCGGCCGAATTTCACATCCAGCGCACCGTCGAAGTACTTCTGCTTGATCCACATTTGCGTCAGCCGCCAGGTTTCGCCGCGGCCCCAGACTTCCTGGGCGGAGGTGAAGCCGCCGACACGCGGGTCGTTGATGCGGTCGTTGCTGATGTTGTCGCCGTGACGCTCGGTGACGGTCAGTTGGAGTTCGGTGTCGTGCCAGCCGAGGATCTTGTCCAGGTCCAGGTGGCTGCCAAAGGTGAACTGGTCGCTGTAGCGCGCGGTGCGGTCGTGGTCGTAGCCGCCGTGCAGGTTGCTGCCCATCTCGCCGGTGTAGCCAAGGGTAAAGTCGTAGCCCTTTTCCAGCAGTTCGCTGCGGGTTCCACCCCAGTCGCCGAGCATCCACGGGGAGTCGCTGGCGAACATTTCGCTGGCGCTGGCGGGGGTTGCCAAGGCACTGAGGGCGAGGCCGATGTAACAGGTTTTAGGCAGTTGGAACATGAGATAGCGCTATCTTTTGATTATTGAAAAAACGGCAAGCGCATCGAAGGGCGAGCCCCTCAATGGATATGGCGACAAGGTTGTTCGATGAAGCGTTTCAGCTTGCGGCGGGGAGGATATAGGGGAAGTTGTAAGAAAAAAAGACAAATTGTCGCAGAGGATTGTTGTTGAACGGGCAACAGTCGTCATTAATCGAGGCAGGTGTAGGAGCGGGTTCACCCGCGAATGCGCCGGTTGACCTACCATCGTCTTCGCGGGTGAACCCGTTCCTACACCGATCTTCGTCGCTTGTGGTTCAGAAGGTGGTACGCAACCCGACTTCCACACTGCGCCCCGGCGCCGGTGCGATATCGCGCAGGATCGAACTGGCGTAGCGCACGGTCTGGTCGGTGAGGTTTTCGCCGCGTACAAACGCCAGCCACTGGCTCTGGCCAATGTCGAAGCGGTAGCCAACGCTGGCCCCCAAGGTGGTGTAGCCATCGGTGCCGGTTTCGTTGGCGGGTTTGCGGTGCTGCGACGCAGCGTGCTGCACGTCTACTCGCGCCTGCCAGCGGTCCAGTTCCCAGACCAGGCCGCTGTTCAGGCGCAGCGGGGCGATGCGGGGCAGTGGCTCGCCGCTGTCCAGGTTCTTGGCCCGGGTGTAGTCACCGGACAACTCCAGCGCAAAGCTGCCGTAACGGTTCTCGACCAGTTGCCAGCGGTCCTGGGCCTCGATGCCGTAGAAGCGCGCCCGCACGCCTTGGTACTGGTATTCCGGGAAGCCGTCGTCATGATCGTGGTCGTGGTCATCCTCGTCATGGTCGTGATCATGCCCGCCCTCACGCAGGTTGCCGGTGCCGATCAGGCCGATGTAGTTGCGAAAGTGGCTGTAGAACACCCCAACACTGCCCTTGTGGGTGCCGTTGTCGAAGCGCAGCGCCAGGTCGGCGGAAATCGCCTTTTCCTTGTTCAGGCTGGCGTCACCGACTTCAAACGCGCCGGTGGCTACGTGCGCGCCATTGGCGTACAGCTCGTAAAAGGTAGGGGCGCGCTCGGTGTAGCCGAGGTTGGCGGCCAGCGACCAGATGGGGTCTAGTTGGTACACGGCCCCCGACGACAGGCTGAAGGCGTTGAAGCTGCTGGCGCTGTCGGCGTCGACGAAGTTCTCGTTGCCTTTGGCGTCCGGGTCTACGCGGGTGTGTTCCATGCGCGCGCCCAGGCTCAGGTTCAGGCGTTCGGTGGCTTGCCACTGCTCCAGCATGAACAGCGCCAGGCTGTCGGTATCGGTGTGCGGGACGAAGGCTTCCTCGCCCAGGGCGGAGAATTCGTTGCGGCTGACCTGGGCACCGATCACCCCTTCAATCGGCCCGAGCGGCTGGTGACGGGCTTCGATGCGGGCTTCGTAGCCCTTGTTCTTGAAGGTGGTATGGACCTCGCCTTCCTCGATTTCGCTGTGTTCGTAGTCGGTGTAGCCGGCATCTACCTTGACCGAGCTGAAAGGGCCGTCGAGGTCGCGCAGTTCGGAGGCGAAGGCGTAGTGATCCTGTTTCATGTCCAGGCGCACGCCGGACTCGGCCACCGAGCCGTAGTTGCTGTCGTAGCGGCTGTACGACAGGCCGGCGTAGCCGTGGTCCCAGTGGTAGGCACCACCGATTGCGCCGCCGTCCTGGCGACCGTCGCTGTTTTCCAGGCGGTGTTTGCTGCCGGGCTCGTCGGCATCGCGCACCTTGGCGCTGCGTGCGTAGCCCGGGATGCGCAGGTCGTTGAACTGGCGGCTGTTGGCGTCCAGGTGCAGGGCGAAGGCGCCGTCGCCGGCCTCCAGCTTGCCGGCGCTGCTGCGGGTGGTGTCCGCGCCGCCGTAACGCAGTTCACCGGCACCGTGGATGCCCTCGATCGGCGAGTCCGGGATGCGGTTGTCGAAGGTGTTGACCACGCCGCCGATGGCGTTACCGCCATACATCAAGGCGGCCGGGCCACGGACGATTTCGACACGGTCGACCGTCACCGGGTCCAGGGGCACGGCGTGGTCGTAGGACAGCGACGAGGCATCCAGGGCGCCGACGCCGTTGCGCAGAATGCGGATGCGGTCGCCGTCCAGGCCGCGAATGACCGGTCGGCTGGCGCCAGGGCCGAACCAGGTAGAGGCGACACCGGGCTGCTTGTTCAGGGTTTCACCGAGGCTGCCGTGCTGCTGTTGCAGCAGGTTGTCGCCTTCGAGCACGGTGCTGGGAGCCGCCAGTTGGCGGTTGCCCAGCGGGTTGGCGGTGATGACCTGGGGTTCGAGCTCTACGGCCTGGCTGGGCGATGAGGCCAGCCAGAGCGCAACGGCGAGAGGAGAGAGGCGAAGCGGTGAGTACAGCATGGGGATGGGGCGTTCCTTGGCAGAGGCTTTTATAGTGTTACAACATAACATAACTATTTCAGCACATAGGTTTTGCCCATGGCCAGCGATTTTTCTGTCGCCATGACTGATCCCACCCGCCACTACACTCGTGTAAGGTGCGCATCTTTCCTACGGAGCACAGCATGAGCACGGCCCAACACAACGCGCTGCACGGCAAGACCCTTGAACAGATCCTCACCGAGCTGGTGGCGCACTACCAATGGCAGGGCTTGGCCGAGCGCATAGACGTGCGCTGTTTCAAGAGCAACCCGACCATCAAGTCGAGCCTGACTTTTCTGCGCAAAACGCCATGGGCGCGGGAAAAGGTCGAGCAGCTGTACGTGAAGCTGCAGCGTCAGGCCTGACATGTCGCGTCGCCCTTGGCTGACCGGCATGGCTGTGCTTGGCTGGTTCGGCCTGGCCGTGCAGGTGAACCTGGTACTGCTGGCGCGTTGGCAGGAACAGGCCAGCCTGATTGGCGGCCTGATCAATGTGTTTGGCTATTTCACCGTGCTGACCAATACCCTGGTGGCGACGGTGCTGAGCTATGCCGCATTCGGCCGGGAAGGCCGTGGCAAACGCTTTTTCCTGTCGCCCTCGGTAAGCTCTGCAGTGGCCGCCAGTATCGTGCTGGTGGCGCTGGCCTACAGCGTGCTGTTGCGTCATTTGTGGCAACCACAGGGTTGGCAATGGCTGGCGGACGAGTTGCTGCACGACGTGATGCCGGTGCTGTATGCCCTGTACTGGTGGTGCGAGGTGCCCAAGGGCAGGTTGCGGCTATGGCATTTGCTGGTGTGGGCGGTGTACCCGGCGGTCTACTTTGGTTATGCGTTGTGGCGGGGGAGCGAGATTGGCGTGTATGCCTATCCGTTCATTGATGTGGCCAGTCTGGGGTATGGGCAGGTGATGCTCAACGCCCTTGGGGTGCTGGCGGGTTTCTGGGGGATAGGGCTGGTGTTGCTTGGGCTGGATCGGTGGCGGGGGCTGCACAGGTTGGCTTGACCTGTACCGGCCACTTCGCGGGCAAGCCCGCTCCCACAGAGCAATCACACGCCCAGGGGGCTGTGGTATTCGCTGTGGAAGCGGGGGACACGCGGTGCCTGGGTATCAGCAGCAGGGCACAAGATTTCTGATGCCCCCAAATTGCCAGGGCCGCGATTGCGTCTTAGTGCTTCTTCCCTTGCATGCTCGAAGCCCATTGCTCGCTGCGACTATGCCCACTGGTTCTCAACACACCCAGGTCCAGCGCATTTTCCCCATCCGCCGCCATTTTGCTTTTGGCTATCTCGGCGATTGCCGTGCCCAGATCCACCGGTGAGTTGGACGCATCGAGCGACAGGTCTCGGCGATAGTCATTGCCGCTTAGCGTTTCCTGGGTGACCGAGTTGGCGTCGAGCCTCACGTCGCCTTTGGCCGACTGCAAGCGTGCCCCTACCAGATGAGCGTTGCCACCGACCTGCAGGTCGATGCCGTCGCTGCTTTTAAGCGTGGTCTGACGCGTCACGTTGTCGCGCTGTGCATGCGACACGTCGAGGCTGACGGTCGGCGAGAACCCTGGGTCTGCCTTGCTCAGGGCAGAACCGGCCGTTTTCTCGACCTTGCCTCCCAGCGGCCCTGCCACCGATTTGGCCGCGTTGACATAGCCCTGCGGGTTTTTCTCTTGGCTCAGCCTGACATCGCCCTTCACGCTCAGGGTGTTGACGTTGTCCTTGAGGCTGGCGATGCGCAGGTCACCGTCGATTGTGCCGCCAATATGCTTTGCATCCAGGGTGGCACTCTCGATGCGGGTATCGCCGCGGCTTTGCAGGTCGATGCGCTCGGCGCGCAGGTCACTGGTATTCCAGGTGAGGTTGTCGCGCTTGTCGAGCTCTACCTTGAGCCGGCCATGCAGGCCGCGGGTGTCCAACGCGCCCTTGGCCATGTTGAAACCGGCGCCGGCCGAGATGTCGAGGTTGTCGCGTCGCTCCTGGCTGGAAGAGGCTTCAACCAGCATGCCGCCATTCGAGGCGTCGAGGGTGATCTGTTCGGCCGAGGCCTGCAGGCCTTGCAGGTGCAGGGCGATGTCCTCGCGGGCGCTGCTGGTCAGGGTCAGTGTGCCGTTGCTGGCAAACTGGGCATCGACCGCCTGACGTGCATGTTCGTCCTGCTTGCCGTGGCTGAAGTGGCCGCCTATGGCTCCCCCCTGGGTCTGGCCAGCCTTGGCCGCCAGCTCCATGCCGCCACCCAGGTTGGCGCCTGTGGCCTGCTGGGTGTTGCTGGCCGCCTTGACCTGCAACTGGCCGCCGCTTTGCACCCGTATGTCGCCGGCCTTGGCCTCGCGGTTGCCAATGCGGGTGCCTTCGAGCAACAGGTCGCCTGTGCTGGTCAGTTGAACTTCGCCCTTGGCGTCGATTTGTGCCACTTGTGCCTTGCTCTGCGTGCTCAGCTTCTGGCCATGGTCCAGATAGCCCCGGCCATCGACACCGGTGCTGCCCGGACGGTTGCCGACTTTGGCCCAGGCATTGCCATCGAGCTGGCGTGACTGCTGTTCGGCCTGGTCGGTCGCCTGGGGTAGGGCCAATGACCCTGCACTGTGCATGACCACGCTGCCTTCACCGCCATCGATGCGGGCCCCTTCGTAGCGGCCATCGCTGCCTAGCTGTACCTGGATACCCTGTTGCCCATAAAGGCTGCCGGGCACGGCGGTGCTGGCGATATCCTTTTTATCCAGCGACCCTCCTTTGCCGGCGGCGCGTACATTCAAGTCCTCGCCGGTGCTGGTGTCCAGGCGCGCGTCGCCACCATAGGCCAGGCGTTGAACGGTGGTTTCCTGGGTATTTTCGGCGGCGCTCACCTGGTGCTGCTGCGCCTCGATTTTCAGCGAGCCGGCATTGGCCCGCCAGGCTGTGCCCTGGTCGGCCAGTGTGTCAGCCTTGACCTCGACCTTTGCTGCGGACAACTCGCTGACCTGAGCAATGCCACGGCGCTGGTTTTCCAGGCGCTTGAGGTGTTCAACCGTCATGTCGGCACCCACGCTGGGCGGTGCCATGGCGTCTTCGGGCGAGGCTTGCTGGAAGCGCGCGGCTTCCTCACCCAGCACCAGGCGTTCGATAGGGCGGGTCAGGTCGCGGTATTCGATACTGGCGCCCAGGCTACCCGACCAGTCGTCACGGCTTTGTTCATGTTCATGGGTATCCTGCACTGCACGGTTGTCGATGCGTTCGGCGGTCACCTGCAGGGTGTTGCCGGCCTCGACGTGCACGGCCTCGGTGAGCAGTGCATCACTGCGCAATTTCAGATCGCCGCTGGCCTGCAACTCGCTGCGCTGCACCTTGCTTTCGCGTTCGGCTTGCACCTCGCGGTTGTGATGGCCTTCGAACAAACTGCCCAGGCGGTCGATGCCACCGGTTACCGTCAGCCCGCCACCACTTTCGGTGGTGCTGGTGACTACGTCACGGTCGTTGCGGGTCGCCCCCAGTGTCACTTCCCGCGCCTGCACATCGAGGTCGCCGGCAGTGGCCTGGACCTTGCTGCCGTTGACCTGCAGGTGCGCGCTGCTGCTCATGCCCACCGAGGCACCCTTGAGCTCACTGGCAACCTGGCTGGTCGCGCGCTGCTTGCTGGTGGTGGTCACGACCTCATACGCCACGCCAGCCGCGTATTGGCGAGACTCGGGCTTGCCATCCTCGGCTTCCTGGGTCTGTCTGGCGCTGGCCGTGAAACTGCGTTGTTGGTCGCGGGTTTCGCGTTCATCGACCGATTGCGCACTGCCAATCAGCAGGTCGCCTTTGGCTTCGACTTGCAGGTGCTTGCCCGCTTCGACCTTGGCGCCCTGGATGCGAATCTCTTCGGCGCTGGCCAGGCGCAGGTTGCTGGTCGAGCTGACGTCGCTGACCAGTACCTGCTGTTTGCGGTCCGTGCTTTCGTGCGTGCTGCCGATCAGGCCGAACAGCTTACTGTCACTGGTGCGCTGGGTGGAGGTCGTGCTGCCATGGTCCGCCGCGATGGCCAGCGAACCGTTCTCGCTGTAGAGCACCGCGTCCTTTTTACCGAACACGGTACTGCCTTTGATGGCGACCTGGTCGGCTCTGACTGTGAGCTCGCCATCGCTGGTTATGGTGCTGCCCGCGACGACCTGGCCCTCGGTGTCGTTACCTTTTCGATCGCCAAAGAATGTACCGGATACCAGGTCGCCTCGGTAATCGCGTTGGGTACCGTGTTCCTGCAAGGTGGTGGTGCCGATGTCGGCCTGTTTTGCCTGGATAGCCAGATCGCCGCGGCTGTGCAGGCTGCTGCCCTGCACGTTAAGGTTGTCGCTTGCCTTTATCGACATGTGCCCGGCGCTCAGGGTACTGCCCTTTGCGGTTTCCTTGAGCTGGTCGCTATCGCTGTCACCGCGCCATAAGTCCTTGCGATGACGCACCTGCTGTTCGGTGCGTTTGCTGTCGATGCCGGCGAGGATGTCCAGGCCGGCACCGCTGTCGACCATCAGCTCGCTACCGGCGTCCACCTTCGCTGCGGTCATGCGCATGTCGTCGCCGGACTGCAACAGCACGCTGTCAGTGCCCAGCAATTGACTGCCCTGTTGCTGCTGGTGGGTGGTGGTGGTTTTGCTGTTGTAGGTTTCGCGGGTGACGAACCAGAACTTCTTGTTCCAGCTGTCACTGTCGTGCTTGATGTGCTCGATTGTCTTGGCGTCCAGTGTGAGTTTCTTGCCCGCCCTTGCTTCGATTCGCGGGGCCTGGCCGTCGACCGTTTCAAGCATCAGGTCATCGGCAGCGGTGAGTTTCAGCACGCCGCGCTCGCTGCGCAGCTCGGTCGGGCGGTCGCCACTGCCACTGACATGCAGGCCCCCGGCCGAGCTGATGTCGACCCCCTCGGCGCCCAGAATCTGCGAGGCCCCCACACGCACACCCGCGCCTTCGGCGGTACTTACCACACGGATACGCCCGGCGCGCATGGCGCCGAACAGGCTGGCATCAATGCTCGACGAGGGGCTGGGCAGGTGTTCGACCACCTCGCCGCTGCGGCTGTCGATACGGTTGCGACCGACGGTGATGTCGAGCGTTTCGCTGGCCATGAGCAGGCCTTTGCTGTCCACGCGTGGTGCGATCAGTTCGAGTGCGCCACCGGCATTGCCCTGGCCATGCTCCAGTACCTGCAGGGTGCCACTGGCCGTGAGCGTATCGAGATACCTGAGCTGTTGCTCCTCGAATTGCGGGGTGCCCACCACGAAGCCTGCGCGGGTGGTGTTGATGAAACTGCCGCCATTGAGGGTGATGCCATTGGGGTTGGCCAGTATGTAGTCGGCCGGGCGCCCGAAGATTTCCTGCGGCCCCTCGATCAGCGAGGCGTTGCGGCTGACCACTTCGTTAAGAATGGTCGAGGCGGCCTGGCCTTGAAATTGCGGGTTGGCCGCCAGGGCACCGGCCAGTTGCGACTGCCCGGCTGCGGTGGCGTTGTTCAGCACCAGGCCAGGGGTGGCAACGTTGTAGTCGATGAACTGGTTGTGTGACAGCCCCTTGGCGTTGGGCGGCACGATGTCGATCACCGGCACCCCGTGGCCATTGTGGATGACCGGGGTCCCCCCGGGGCCGCTGGCTGCTTCCAGTCCTGTCTGAGCCAGTGCGGCGCTGGGCCCGAGCACGGCGAGGAAGATTGCCCAGCGCAAGGTATCCGGGCGAACAGGCGGTAACTGCGAGAGTGTTTGCATTTTCTCGTTCTCTTTGTTGTGGGTGAATCAGATGTTCAGGGTCCAGTCCAGCACCCAGAAGCCGGGCTCCAGCAGCGGGCGGGGCAGGTCACTGGTGTACAAGGCGCGTTGGTAGTCCAGGCGCAGGCGGCTGCCGGGCAGGCTCAGCTCCAACCCTGCGGCGGCCCCGGCCAGGCGCTGTGACGGTTTGCCTTCGGCGGTGCGAACCCAGCCCTGGTCCAGGCCGATGTAGGGGCGTATCTCGAAGGGGTGGGCCCAGGTCAGTGGCAGCGCTTGGCTGAACGTATTGCGCCAGACGGCGCTGCTGGCACCGGAGTAAGTGTGCAGACGAAAGCCGCGGCCAGCCGAATCGTCGCTGACCAGCAGTTGTTCGACGGCAGGCAACAGGTCGCGGCTGTACTGCAGGGCCAGCTCGCTCTGCCAGCGCCAAGGGTTGGGTGCCGGGCCCTGACGCAGGTGCAGCAGGTTGGCGCGGTATTTGCGAAAGTCCGGGCGCAGGCGTTGAGCACCCAGGGGCGCGCGGTCGGCACCCAATGCGTCAATGCCTTGGGCAACGCCGAAGTAGCCGTTCCACAAGCCATTTTCGAGCCACAGCAGGTTGAGGCCGGCCTCTACCGTGGCCAGCGTCGGGCTCTGCTGGACGATAACTGCGCCAGCGCTGCGGTTGATCAGCTGCTTGCGGTCCAGCCGGGCGCTGGCGCTGAGCATGCCTTGCTGGTTGCGCCACAACACCCGCTCGACACTCAGGCCCTGATAGCTGCTGCTGCCGTCGGCAGCCTTGTCGCTGTAGGGGAGTGGGGCTTGATAGCTTAGCTGGCTGGCGCTGAGGGCAAAGGTCCAGGCGCCGTAGGGGATGCTGTAGTACAACGATATCCCTCGGCTTTGGCCGGGCGTATCGAGCACCGTGCGGGTCCACGACAGGCGCAGCTCATCATTGAGGCCAAGCGGGCTGTCCAGGCCAATGCCGAGGTTGACGCGGTGGCGGCCCGTCAGCTCGCTGCCCCGGTTGTCGAAGCGGCTGTCCAGGTGCCAGCGTGAAGCAACCTTGCCCGGCTGCACGACCACGCGGGTGCCGCCTTGCAGTTCGCCGGGCAGCAAGGTGGCGCCCAGTTCATAGGCGCGTAGGCGGTTGAGCTGGTCCAGGCCTTGCTCAAGGTCGGGCAGGTACAGTGGCTGCCCGAGCAGGCCTGGGAAGGCACTGGAGAGGGACAGGGGCAGGTCGGGCCCTGCCAGTTCGATGGTTTCGACAAAGCCTTCGACAATGACGATGTCCAACGGCATGCCCTGTTCTGGGGGCTGTCGCAGGTAGGGTCGGCTGGTTGGGTAGCCGGCTTGTACATAACGTTGGGTGATGGCTTTGAGCAGCCGATTGATGTCGGCGATGCCCATGCAGGCAGGCGTGAGCGCACGGAGGGTGGGCGCCAGTGCCGAGCTCGAAAGCCGGTGCATGCCCGCCACGCGCACGCCATCGACTGCCCAGCAGCGATCATCGTGCGGTCGCTGGGAAGTGCTGTTGGTCGGTTCAGTCGGGGCGGAGATGCGCCGCCAGCGCTCCAGCCGCTGCTGTTGCTCCAGTTGCCGCAGCCCATGCTGTTGATCGCGCAACTGCTGGCTGGCAGGGTCGTCGGCCAGCACGTGGGGAATGGACAGCACGCCTGACAGGCAACTGGCCGACAGCCAATGGGCGATGCGGTGAATCAGGCACGGCATTGAAGCACCCCGCAAATGATGTACGGTTTTCGTACTCGTCTGCGTGGATGCTAAAAATTAAGTCACTCGCCTGGATGCAGTACCCTGCCTAAGCAACTGTCAGGCAAGTTCTCGCAAAGTGGTGAGAAGGTTCCTACAACCTGTACTGAAAGGCCCTATATCAAGGCCTGATCTCGATCAGCGTTCCATCCCGTACCAAGTCCCACACTTCCTGCATGTCGCGGTTGCGCATGGCAATGCAACCATCCGTCCAGTCCAGGGTATGGAAGTACCATTCCGGGTATTCATCGTTGATCGGCGTGCCGTGAATCATGATCATGCTGCCGGCACTCACCCCTGCCCGGGTCGCGCGGGCGGCATCGCTGATGTTCGGGTAGTTGATGTGCATGGCCAGGTTGAAGCGGTCGCTCTGCTTGCGCCAGTCCAGCCAGTACAAGCCCTCAGGGGTTTTCTTGTCGCCTTCGCGTTCCTTGGCGCCCTTGGGCTGCTTGCCCAGCGAGATGCGGTAGGTTTTCAGCGGCTCGCCACGGCTGATCAACTGCAGGCGGCGCTCGGACTTGATCACCAGTACCTTGTCGATCAACGGTTGCATGGCTTGCTGCGAAGGCGATGGGGTTTGCGCTGCCGGTGCAGGCTTGCGGATGATGGTTTCGGTGAAGGCCGCCTGGGACACCGAGGTAACGCAAAGGCAGAAGAGGGCAAGCAACCAGCGCATGTAACAGTATCCCTGAAGGCGTTTAGGTGTGTGGCGAAACGTTCATCGGCGGCAGGTATTCATGGCCTATGGGGTAGTGCTGGCCGATGCGGTCGCGATAGTAGCATTCTAGTGTGCGAGTGACGGTGCGGAAAGCCAGCGCGTTCCACGGTATCTCATGTTCTTCGAACAGGCGCACCTCCAGGCTTTCGGCACCCACGGCAAAGTCCAGGTCCGCCAACTCGGCGCGGAAGAACACATGCACCTGGTTGATGTGCGGCAGATCGAACAGCTGGTACAGGGACGTTGGCCCGACCCGGGCGCAGGCTTCCTCTACGGTTTCGCGACGCGCGGCCTGGTCGAGGGTTTCGCCGTTTTCCATGAAACCGGCGGGCAGGGTCCAGAAACCCCGGCGCGGTTCGATGGCGCGGCGACACAGCAACACCTGGCTGCCCCAGGTCGGTAGCACGCCGGCCACGATGTTGGGGTTCTGGTAGTGGATGGTCTGGCAAGAGCCGCAGACGTACCGCAGGCGGCTGTCGCCCTCGGGGATCTGCTGAGTGACCGGTTGGCCGCACGCGCTGCAGAATTTCATGTGTGGTTCCTTATGTTCAAGGCTATCTTGGCGCGGCCACCGTGCCGCCGCAAGCGCTGGGGCTTGGGTGCTTCGCGGCTTTGGTGCATGATGCAACACAGGACCTGGATACGAGCGTGCGCAATGCTGGACGAGCTACTTCGCCGAATGAGCAACCACCAACCCGCGTCATTGGAAACCGACAGGCGGTTCCCCGAAGCGGCGGTCCTCTTGCCCATTACCCGCAGCGAAGCGCCCGAACTGGTTTTGACCCTGCGCGCCAAGGGCCTGTCTACCCACGGTGGTGAAGTCGCCTTTCCCGGTGGCCGTCGCGACCCGGAAGACCCGGACCTGGTCTTTACTGCCCTGCGCGAGGCTGAAGAAGAAATCGGCCTGCCCCCTGGCCTGGTGGAGGTGATTGGTCCGCTCAGCCCGCTGATTTCGCTACATGGCCTGAAAGTGACGCCATTCGTCGGGCTTATCCCGGACTTCGTCGAGTATCGCGCCAATGATGCCGAGATCGCGGCAGTATTCACCGTGCCGCTGGAATTCTTCCGCCAGGACCCGCGTGACCATACCCACCGTATCGATTACCAGGGGCGTAGCTGGTATGTGCCAAGTTACCGCTATGGTGAATACAAGATCTGGGGGTTGTCGGCGATCATGATCGTCGAGCTGGTCAACCTGCTGTTCGATGCCGGTATCAGCCTGCATCAACCCCCGGAGCGTTACATCGAAAATTGAGCGGGGCCTACCCCGCCGTCTGCGTCGCAGCCTGAGGAACAAGCATGAAATATCGCCTGGGCGACCTGCGGGTCGAGAGCCACCCCACCAGTTGGGCCGCCCCCAACGCCACGCTCATTGGCAACGTGCGCCTGCAAGCCAATGCCAGTGTGTGGTTTGGCGCGGTGTTGCGCGGTGATAACGAGCTGATCGACATCGGCGAAGGCAGCAACGTGCAGGATGGCACGGTGATGCACACGGACATGGGCTCGCCACTGACGTTGGGCAAGGGCGTGACCGTGGGCCACAATGCCATGTTGCATGGCTGCACGGTGGGCGACTTCAGCCTGGTCGGTATCAACGCAGTGATCCTCAATGGCGCACGCATCGGCAAGCACTGCATCATCGGCGCCAACGCACTGATTGCCGAGGGCAAGGAAATCCCGGACGGTTCGCTGGTGATGGGCTCGCCGGGCAAGGTGGTACGCGAGCTGACCGAGCAGCAGAAACGCATGCTGGAAGCGAGTGCCGCACATTACGTGCATAATGCCCAGCGTTATGCGCAAGCGTTGGTGGTTGATGATGAGTGATGTAGCAGAGCGGCCGGTGGCATCGCCGTGCGTGAGCATTTGCGCGCTGGACGAGCAGGATATCTGCACCGGCTGCCAGCGTACCGTGGCCGAGATTGGCCGCTGGGGGCGGATGGACAACCACGAGCGCCGGGCGGTGCTCAAGCGTTGCCATGAACGGGCAGTAGAAGCCGGCCTCATCTTGCAGGCCTGACGCGAACCCTGTCGGAGCGGGTTTACCCGCGAACGGCCCAGCGGTAATCTGTACGGCTTGCCCACAGACAGCCCGCCATGTTCTATCTGATTGCCTATATCAGCAGCGTAGTGCTGATCAACTACGCCTTCTCCAGTGCCCCGCATCTGGACATCATCTGGTCCGCCTGGGGCGGCCTGGTGTTCATCCTGCGCGACATGGTGCAAACCCGCTTCGGTCACGGCGCGCTGGTGGCCATGCTGGCGGCGCTGGTGTTGTCCTATGTCACCTCGGAGCCGGCCATCGCCTTGGCCAGCGCCACTGCGTTCTTCATTTCCGAGCTGATCGACTGGCTGGTGTTCAGCATCACCCGTCGGCCGCTGCGCGACCGCCTGTGGCTCAGTTCGGCGCTGAGCATCCCGGTGGATACCTTCATTTTCTTCGGCATGATCGGCGCTTTGACCCCGGCAGTCATCGGCACCGCGATGGCCTCGAAGTTCGCCGGTGTAACGGCGGTGTGGCTGGCCATGGCATTTCGCGCCCGGCGGGCCGCCGTGGCCGGTTGATGGTGTAGAATAGCGGTCCTTTTTCAGCGGGTGGCGCCTAGCCTGGCGCGGCCCCGGATGCCTTCGAGGACCTGAAATGACCCGTATCGGAACCCCATTGTCGCCCACCGCGACCCGTGTACTGCTCTGCGGCTGTGGCGAGCTGGGCAAGGAAGTGGTAATCGAGCTGCAGCGCCTGGGCGTCGAAGTAATCGCCGTCGACCGTTACGCCAATGCTCCGGCTATGCAGGTGGCGCACCGCAGCCATGTGGTCAACATGCTCGATGGCGTTGCCCTGCGCGCGGTGATCGAAGCCGAGAAGCCGCACTACATCGTTCCGGAAATCGAAGCCATCGCCACCGCCACCCTGGTCGAGCTGGAAAACGAAGGCTTCACCGTGGTGCCCACCGCCCGCGCCACCCAGTTGACCATGAACCGCGAAGGCATCCGCCGCCTGGCTGCCGAAGAGCTGGACCTGCCAACCTCGCCGTACCACTTCGCCGACACCTATGAAGACTACGCCAAGGCCGTAGCCGACCTGGGTTACCCGTGCGTGGTCAAACCGGTGATGAGCTCGTCGGGCAAGGGCCAGAGCTTGCTGCGCAGCGATGCTGACCTGCAGGCGTCGTGGGACTATGCCCAGGAAGGCGGCCGCGCTGGCAAGGGCCGGGTGATTGTCGAAGGTTTCATCGACTTCGAATATGAAATCACCCTGCTGACCGTGCGCCACGTGGGCGGTACCACCTTCCTTGAACCTGTCGGGCACCGTCAGGAGAAGGGCGATTACCAAGAGTCCTGGCAGCCACAGGCCATGAGCCCGAAGGCGCTGGCCGAATCGCAGCGCGTGGCCAAGGCGGTCACCGATGCCCTCGGCGGTCGCGGCCTGTTTGGTGTGGAGCTGTTCGTGAAGGGCGACCAGGTGTGGTTCAGCGAAGTGTCGCCGCGCCCGCATGACACCGGTCTGGTCACCCTGATTTCCCAGGACCTGTCGCAATTCGCCCTGCATGCCCGCGCCATTCTCGGCCTGCCGATTCCGGTGGTGCGTCAGTTCGGCCCGTCGGCCTCGGCAGTGATCTTGCCCGAAGGCCAGTCCCAACAGACCAGCTTCGCCAACCTGGGCGCAGCGCTGAGCGAGCCGGATACCGCCATTCGCCTGTTCGGCAAGCCGGAAATCAACGGTACCCGCCGCATGGGCGTGTGCCTGGCGCGTGACGAGTCGGTCGAACTGGCGCGGGCCAAGGCGACCCGTGCTTCGCAGGCGGTCAAGGTCGAGTTCTGATCCGAGAGTGCTGGGGCTGCTTTGCAGCCCTGTCGCGACACAAGGCCGCTCCCACAGGGATCGCGCAGCTTCCAGGCTCACGCGATCCCTGTGGGAGCGGCCTTGTGTCGCGATAGGGCCGCAAAGCGGCCCCACTGGCTTACAGCGTGGTATTGCGCGTCTCTTTCAGGCACAGCACGGCAATCAGGCTGATCACCGCCGCTACCGACACATAACCCCCCACCCAGCTCAACCCCCCCATGCTCACCAGCTTCTGGGCAAAGAACGGTGCCGCCGAGGCGCCAACGATGCCGCCCAGGTTATACGCCGCCGAGGCACCGGTATAACGCACGTGGGTCGGGAACAGCTCTGGCAGCAGTGCCCCCATCGGCGCAAAGGTCACGCCCATCAGGAACAGCTCGATGGCCAGGAACAGCGCCACCCCCGCAGTCGATCCCGACGTCAGCAGTGGCTCCATGGTAAAGCCTGAAGCTATCGCCAGCAGACCGCCGACGATCAGTACCGGCTTGCGCCCGTAACGGTCACTGAGCCAGGCCGACAACGGTGTGGCCAGTGCCATGAACACCACCGCGAAGCACAGCAGGCCAAGGAACGTTTCGCGGCTGTAGCCCAGTGTGGTCACGCCGTAGCTCAGCGAGAACACCGTGGAAATGTAGAACAGTGCATAGCACACCACCATGGCCGCAGCGCCCAGCAGGGTTGGCAGCCAGTATTTCGAGAACAGGTCGACCACCGGCATTTTCACCCGCTCGTGGCGGGCAACGGCCTTGGCGAACACCGGGCTCTCCTCGAGCTTCAGGCGCACGTACAGGCCTACCAGTACCAGTGCGGCGCTGAGCAGGAACGGAATGCGCCAGCCCCACTCACGGAACTGCTCGTCGCTGAGCACCAGGGCCAGGGTCAGGAACAGGCCGTTGGCCGCCAGGAAGCCGATTGACGGCCCCAACTGCGGGAACATGCCGAACCAGGCCCGTTTGCCTTCCGGCGCGTTTTCGGTAGCCAGCAGGGCCGCGCCACCCCATTCGCCGCCCAGGCCCAGGCCTTGGCCAAAACGCAGCAGGCAGAGAATGATCGGCGCCCACACGCCAATGCTGTCATAGCCCGGCAGCACGCCAATGGCGGTGGTGGATACGCCCATCAGCAGCAGCGAAGCGACCAGCGTCGACTTGCGGCCAATGCGGTCGCCGAAGTGGCCGAACAACGCCGAGCCCAGTGGCCGGGCGAGGAAGGCGATACCGAAGGTGAGGAAGGCGGCCAGCATTTGCGCGGTGCCCGACCCGGACGGGAAGAACACCGGGCCGATCACCAAGGCTGCGGCGGTGGCGTAGACGTAGAAATCATAGAACTCGATGGCGGTGCCGATGAAGCTGGCAGTGGCGACCCGCGCAGGCGAGTTGACGGGTGTGGCAGGCGCTTGGGCGTAAGTGCTGCTTGTCATTGAATAGGTCCCTGACAGTCTGGTCCGGCTCCATGGGCTTGGCCCGCAGTGGCGTGCCCTGTAAAAGGCACGGTGACGCGGACGCCGGAGCGTTTTGTTGTGTGCGCCCGACTGACGATGGCCCAAGGGGGGTAGGGGCGGGGGCGGGTACTGTTCGGGGTGTTGACGCAGGACCGCAGGGCGTATCAGTGGAGCGGACTGGCCGTGGAGCGCCGGGTGCGGGTAGCAGGCGTGACGGCGGGGCTGGGTAAGCGTGACCCGAGTATAGCTATCGGGTCACGGTCCACACCAGTACCTTGCTGGCGCAATTGTCCTCTGTTTCAAGAATTTCCAGGCGATAGCGGCCTATCTTCAGGCAAACAGCGCTTTCCGGGATGCTTTCCAGCGCTTCGGTGACCAGCCCGTTGAGGGTTTTCGGCCCGCCGTCGCAGGGCAGGTGCCAGCTCAGGGTACGGTTGATTTCGCGTAACGAAGCGGTGCCATCGATGACGAAGGTGCCATCGGGTTGCGGATGCACATGCGGGTTTTCCAGGCTTTGCTCGTCCTCGAACTCGCCGACGATCTCTTCGAGAATGTCTTCCAGGGTGACGATACCCAGTACTTCGCCGTACTCGTCCACCACCACGCCCAAGCGGCGTTGCTGCTTGTGGAAGTTCAACAACTGCATTTGCAGGGGCGTGCTTTCCGGTACGAAATAGGGTTCGTAGCAGGCGCTGTGCAGCGCTTCCAGGGTCAGCTCGGCCTTGGGCAGCAGGTGGCTGATCAGCTTGGTGTTGAGGATCGCTTCGACCTGGTTGATGTCGTTGTGGTAGACCGGCAGGCGGGTGTGGCGGCTGACGATCAACTGCTCGATGATGCGTTCGATCGGCTCGTCGAGGTTGATGCCATCCACTTCGTTGCGCGGCACCAGGATGTCGTTGACGGTGATCTTGTCCAACGACTGCAGGCCGTCGAGCAGGCCATGGCGAGGTGCTTCGTGCTGTTCATCCTCATCAAAGTCGTCGGCATCCTGCGTATGCAGGGCCACAGCGGTGGGCTGTGCACGGAACGGGCGCAGCATGAGCTTGGCGGCGCCGTCCAGCAGGCAGGCCAGTGGCTGCAGCAGTGCGAGAGGCACTTTCAGCAGGCTGGCGCCAAGGCTCACGAACGCCTGCGGGTTACGTCGGGCCAGGCGCCGCGGCAGGTATTCGGCAAACACCAGCAAGGCGAGGGTCGCGGCCAGGCCCGCCAGCCAGAAGCCGTGCTCGCCGCTCTGGCGCTGGCCCATCAGGCAGGCCAGCCCCAGCACCAGTAGCTTGCCCAGGCTGGCGCACAGCACCAAGGCCTGGGCCGGCAGCACGGGATGGCCGTCTTCGCCGGCGCGCAGTGCGCCATTGAGCTGCAGGCGGGCTGCATCCACGGCGGTGAACAGTGCTGACCACAAAAGGGCCAGTGCCAGAGTGCCGAATAGCGGTGCGTACGGCAGGGTGTCCATGGGCGGCCGTCAGATATGCAAGATGAATTCGCGAACCAGCTTGCTGCCGAAATAGGCCAGCATCAGCAGGCAGAAACCGGCCAGCGTCCAGCGGATGGCCATGTGGCCCCGCCAACCCAGGCGGGTGCGGCCCCACAGCAGCACGCTGAACACCACCCAGGCGACACAGGCCAGCAAGGTCTTGTGCGCCAGGTGCTGGGCAAACAGGTTGTCGAGGAACAGCCAGCCGGAGATCAGCGACAGCGACAACAGGCACCAACCGGCCCAGAGGAAGCCGAACAGCAGGCTTTCCATGGTTTGCAGTGGCGGGAAGTTGCGAATCAGCCCGGACGGGTGCTTGTTCTTCAGCTGGCGGTCCTGCAGCAGCAACAGCAGCGACTGGAACACCGCGATGGTGAACAGCCCGTAGGCCAGGATCGACAACAGGATATGCGCAAGGATGCCCGGTTCTTCATTGATCAGCGGCACCGTACCGGGGGGCGCGAACTGCGCCAGCAGTGCCGTTACCGCGCCCAGCGGGAACAGCAGCACCAGCAGGTTTTCTACCGGTATGCGCAGGCAGGCCAGCAATGTCAGGGTAATGACTGCCACGGCGATTAGGCTGGCGGCGCTGAAGAAGTCCAGGCTCAGCCCCAGCGGGGTGATCAGCTGGAAGAACAGTGCGCCGGCCTGGGCCAGCACCGCGAAGGCACCCAGCAGGCCAAGCAGGCGCTTGTCGGCCTTGCGGCCCTGGGCCAGGTGAGAGCCCTGGTAGATGGCCGCTGCTATATATAGGCCGGCGGCGATCAGGTTGGGAATGAGGCTGGGAGAGGAGACCATAAGTCCTGGTTGGCGAGCCTTTAAAGAGACGGAGTTTGGCATAGATTCTGCCGCTCTAGGAAGACTGAAGGGTTGTGTCAGGGCATTCGCGGGCACGCCCGCTCCCACAGGTACGGCCCAGGCCTGCAAGCCGTGAAGATCCTGCGGGAGCGGGCGCGCCCGCGAAGAGGCCAGCACAGCCACCGAATATCTACCAAGGTGTGCGTCGCCGCTGCACTTCGCTATAATCGCCGCCTTGCTGTGCCCGGCGGGTGTGTATTTCCCCCCTGGCACCTGACAAACCTCGGCTTTACTGGGCCTGAAAGGATCACCATGTTCGAAAACCTGACCGACCGCCTGTCACAGACGCTGCGCCATGTCACCGGCAAGGCCAAGCTGACCGAAGACAACATCAAGGACACGCTGCGCGAAGTGCGCATGGCGCTGCTCGAGGCCGACGTTGCCCTGCCGGTCGTCAAGGATTTCGTCAACAGCGTCAAGGATCGTGCGGTCGGTACCGAGGTGTCGCGCAGCCTGACCCCGGGCCAGGCCTTCGTGAAGATCGTCCAGGCCGAGCTGGAAAGCCTGATGGGCGCGGCCAACGAAGACCTCGCACTGAACGCCGCCCCGCCTGCTGTCGTGCTGATGGCGGGCCTGCAGGGCGCGGGTAAGACCACCACCGCCGGCAAGCTGGCGCGCTTTCTTAAAGAGCGCAAGAAAAAGAGCGTGATGGTGGTGTCTGCCGACGTCTATCGTCCGGCGGCGATCAAGCAGTTGGAAACACTGGCCAACGATATCGGCGTCACCTTCTTCCCGTCCGATATCAGCCAGAAGCCGGTGGCCATCGCCGAAGCCGCCATCCGTGAAGCCAAGCTGAAGTTCATCGACGTGGTCATCGTCGACACCGCCGGCCGTCTGCACATCGACGCCGACATGATGGACGAGATCAAGGCGCTGCACGCTGCCGTCAAACCGATCGAGACGCTGTTCGTGGTCGACGCCATGACCGGCCAGGACGCTGCCAACACCGCCAAGGCCTTTGGCGAGGCGCTGCCGCTGACCGGTGTGGTGCTGACCAAGGTTGACGGTGACGCCCGTGGCGGTGCTGCGCTGTCGGTACGCGCAATCACCGGCAAACCGATCAAGTTCATCGGTATGGGTGAGAAGACCGAGGCCCTCGAGCCGTTCCACCCCGACCGCGTCGCTTCGCGCATCCTCGGCATGGGCGACGTGCTCAGTCTGATCGAGCAGGCTGAGCAGACCATCGACAAGGCCAAGGCCGACAAGCTGGCCAAGAAGCTGAAGAAGGGCAAGGGCTTCGACCTCGAAGACTTCCGTGACCAGCTGCAGCAAATGAAGAACATGGGCGGCCTCGGCGGCCTGATGGACAAGCTGCCAAGCATCGGCGGGGTCAACCTGTCACAGATGGGCAACGCCCAGGGCGCGGCCGAAAAGCAGTTCAAGCAAATGGAAGCGATCATCAACTCCATGACCCCGGCCGAGCGCCGCGACCCTGACCTGATCAGCGGTTCGCGCAAGCGCCGTATTGCGTTGGGGTCCGGTACCCAGGTGCAGGACATCGGCCGGCTGATCAAGCAGCACAAGCAGATGCAGAAGATGATGAAGAAGTTTTCTGCCAAAGGCGGCATGGCCAAGATGATGCGCGGCCTCGGTGGGATGCTGCCAGGTGGCGGCATGCCAAAGCTGTAACCCCTGATTCGGGTGCCTGCCTTTTGTCGGGCAGGCGCCCAGAACCCCCGCTGTAGCGGGGCAACAGCCGCGAATTTCGCGGCGCAACCGGCAAATCTGGACGGCAGGGCGAGGCCTTGCCGAAAAAGTCATTTGCAAATGTCCGTGTATTCCCCGAGAATATGCGGCCTTTTGGGCACCCGTGTGCCTATTTGGCATTCAGATTTGCAGTACCAGCTGCTGTATCAACTGCAGCACCGACTATAGGAACGATGTTCACATGGTAACCATTCGTCTGGCCCGTGGCGGCTCGAAAAAGCGCCCATTCTACCACCTGACCGTGACCAACTCGCGTAACGCCCGTGACGGCCGTTTCGTTGAGCGCGTAGGTTTCTTCAACCCAATCGCTGCTGGCGCCGAAGTTAAGCTGTCGGTCAACCAAGAGCGCGTCACCTACTGGCTGAGCCAGGGTGCACAGCCGTCTGAGCGTGTTGCTCAGCTGCTGAAGGAAGCTGCCAAGGCCGCTGCCTGAATAGTATGAACGCGACGCCAGAAAAGGCTGACGACCTCATCGTCGTTGGCAAGATTTTTTCGGTTCACGGCGTTCGCGGCGAGGTGAAGGTGTATTCCTTTACCGATCCGATTGAAAACCTGTTGGATTATCCACGCTGGACGCTTCGGCACGAAGGCAAGGTAAAGCAGGTCGAGCTGGTCAGCGGTCGTGGCTCCCAAAAGGGCCTGGTCGTGAAGCTGAAAGGTCTCGACGATCGCGATGAAGCCCGTCTTCTGAGCGGTTACGAAATCTGCATCCCGCGGAGCCTTTTGCCCAACCTGGCTGCCGACGAGTACTACTGGTACCAGTTGGTAGGTCTGAAGGTCATCAACCAGGACGAACAACTGTTCGGCAAGGTCGATCACCTGTTGGAGACCGGTGCGAACGATGTAATGGTGGTCAAGCCCTGCGCAGGCAGCCTGGATGATCGCGAGCGTCTGTTGCCCTATACGGAGCAATGTGTGCTGGCAATCGACCTCGAAGCAGGCGTGATGCGGGTCGAATGGGACGCGGACTTCTAAACGATGGGTAACCTTCGCGTAGACGTCATCACGTTGTTCCCCGAGATGTTCTCGGCCATCACGGAGTACGGCATTACCAGCCGCGCGGTGAAACAAGGGTTGCTTCAGGTGACTTGCTGGAACCCGCGGGACTACACCACAGATCGTCACCACACGGTAGATGATCGGCCGTTTGGCGGTGGTCCGGGCATGGTGATGAAAATCAAGCCTCTGGAAGACGCCTTGGTTAGCGCCAGGCAGGCGACCGGAGCAGCGGCGAAGGTGATCTACCTTTCGCCACAAGGCCGCAAGCTGACTCAGCAGGCGGTCAAAGGCCTGGCCGAACAGGAATCGTTGATCCTGATCGCCGGTCGTTATGAAGGCATCGACGAGCGCTTTATCGAGGCTCATGTCGATGAGGAGTGGTCGATTGGCGACTATGTGCTTTCCGGTGGCGAGCTGCCGGCCATGGTACTGATCGATGCGGTTACGCGACTGCTGCCCGGAGCTTTAGGGCATGTGGACTCGGCGGAAGAAGATTCCTTCACCGACGGTCTGCTCGATTGCCCGCACTACACCCGGCCTGAGGTGTATGCGGATCAGCGTGTTCCCGACGTGTTGCTAAGTGGCAACCATGCACATATCCGGCGTTGGAGGATGAAGCAGTCCCTTGGTAGGACCTTCGAACGACGCGCCGATCTTCTGGAAAGTCGCTCGCTTTCTGGAGAAGAGAAGAAGCTGCTCGAGGAATATCTCCGCGAGCGGGACGATAGTTAAACGTATCGATGGTGGATCGCGTATCCATCTTAGGAGCACAGCATGACCAACAAGATCATCCAGCAGCTCGAAGCCGAGCAGATGAGCAAGGAAATCCCAACCTTCGCACCAGGCGACACCGTTGTCGTTCAGGTTAAAGTGAAGGAAGGTGAGCGTTCCCGTCTGCAGGCGTTCGAAGGCGTCGTTATCGCCAAGCGTAACCGCGGTCTGAACAGCGCCTTCACCGTGCGCAAGATCTCCAGCGGCGTTGGCGTAGAGCGTACCTTCCAGACCTACAGCCCGCAAATCGACAGCCTGGCCGTGAAACGTCGTGGTGACGTGCGTAAAGCCAAGCTGTACTACCTGCGCGACCTGTCCGGCAAAGCCGCTCGCATCAAGGAAAAACTGTCCTGAGTGCAGTTTGCCCGGTGGCCGAGGCCGCCTAGCGAGAAAAAAGCAGCCTTCGGGCTGCTTTTTTGCGTTTTGAAACCCCGAAAATGTGATTGCCATGACGACCCGAGACCAGGAAATCCAGCGCCGCACCGAACTGTCGGTGACCCGCGTGACCAAGGCGGTGTTCCCCAATACCACCAACCACCACAACACCCTGTTCGGCGGCACCGCCCTGGCCTGGATGGACGAAGTGTCGTTCATCGCTGCCACGCGTTTCTGCCGCCTGCCATTGGTTACCGTGTCTACAGACCGCATCGATTTCAAGCACCCGATTCCTGCGGGCTCGATCGTCGAGCTGGTGGGGACGGTGATCAAGGTCGGCAATACCAGCTTGCAGGTGCAGGTGGATGTGTTTGTCGAGAACATGTACCTGGATGGCCGTGAACGGGCGATCCATGGGGTGTTCAGCTTCGTCGCCATCGACGAGGACAAGCGCCCGGTGCCCGTGCTGCCAGGCACCTGAGCATTACGGTTGCGCTGCTGGCTCGATCAATGCCACCAAGGTCCAGCCCGGTTGTGGCTGCAGCGGGTTATCAGGGCTGGTTACATGGACCCAGCCATGGCCATCGCGCGCGAACAGCAAGTTTGCCCGTTCGCCATGCAGTGCCTGGTAGGCATCCCAGCCAAAGCCTTCGGTCAGGTTGGTGCTATACAGCTCGGCGCCTTGATGCAGACGGTTGGCCAGTTGCAGATAGGTCATCGGCTTGGCCCCCAATAGATGCCCGCGGTGCTCTTCGGCCGCCCGGTGCTTGTCGCTACGTTGTTTCTCCAGGCCACTGGCTAGCACGAACAGCCGGCTGTGGCCGAAATCATGACGGAACCTGGCGCAGGCCAGGGCATTGATTTCGCCGGCGGGAGAGAGGCCCAGCAAGTGCCCGAGGCCGACCAGGTCCAGATGGGCGTCGGCATGCTGCGAGGCCGGGTTACCAAAGTAGGTCGTGAGCCCGTCCATGCGTGCGGCGCGGATGTTTTCCCAGCTGGAGTCCGTCAGCAAAACCCGGCAGCCCAATTGTTGAAGGGCTTTGGCGATGGCCCGGGCCGGTTCGTTGGCACCGACGATGAGAAACCCGCTGGGTGCCGGTTCGGCGACCTTGAGCAAGCGTGCCAGCGGCCTGGCCGTGGCGCTTTGCAGTACCACCGTGCCAATGATTACCGCGAAGGTCAACGGTACCAGCAGCAAGGCATCCTGGTGGCCGGCCTGGTGCAGGCGGATGGCAAAAATAGCGGAAACGGCCGCGGCAACGATGCCGCGCGGCGCAATCCAGGCCAGCAGCGCGCGCTCCCGCCAGTTGAGTGTCGAGCCCAGTGTGGCCAGCCAAACGTTGAGCGGACGTGCCAGCAGCTGGATCACCAGCAACAATGCCAGCACAGCAGGGCCAAGGCCCAGCAGGGCATGCAGGTCAAGGCGTGCAGCCAGCAGGATGAACAGGCCGGAAATCAGCAGCACACTGAGGTTTTCCTTGAAGTGCAGGATTTGCCGCACATCAACCCCGCGCATGTTGGCCAGCCACATGCCCATCACGGTCACCGCCAGCAGCCCGGACTCGTGCACGATCTGGTTGGCGGCGATGAAAATGCCCAGTACCGCCGCCAGTGACGCGAGGTTGTGCAGATATTCTGGTAGCCACTGTTCGCGCATGATTTGCCCCAGTACCCAGCCCCCTGCCGCGCCCAGGGCGGTACCGCAGAAGATCACACCGGCAAAAGTGATAAGGCTCTGGCTCAGGCCGTTACCCTCGGCGCTGGCGATGATGAAGCTGTATACCACCACGGCGAGCAGCGCGCCGATGGGGTCGATCATGATCCCTTCCCAGCGCAGGATGTTCGCGATCGCAGACTTTGGCCGCACCACGCGCAGCATCGGCACGATCACCGTGGGGCCGGTCACCAGCGTCAGGGTGCCGAAAAGAATCGCCAGCGGCCAGTCGAACCCGAGCAGCCAGTGGGTTGCCAGTGCAATCACCAGCCAGGTGACCAGCGCACCCACCGTGACCAGGCGATGCACCACGCTGCCGATCTCGCGCCACTGCGACAGGTGCAGGGTCAGGCTGCCTTCGAACAGGATCAGCGCCACCGCCAGCGACACCAGCGGCATCAGCAATGGGCCGAACAGCGCCTCGGGGTCGAGCCATCCCAGCGCTGGGCCGGCAAGGATCCCGGCCAACAACAGAAACAGAATCGCCGGCAGCTTCAGGCGCCAGGCCAGCCACTGGCAGGCGAGCGCTGCAGCGCCGATGCCGCCCACACTCAGAAGGATCTGCTGTTCGCTCATGCGGGCTCCCTATGCCGACGTTGTTATGAAAGACTAAGCGCCATTTCGTCGTTTGCCACCGAGATTTCATGCCCGCCCTCGACCACCCCCTGATCGACCAGTTCCTTGACGCCCTATGGCTGGAAAAAGGCCTGTCCGACAACACCCGCGTGTCCTACCGCAGCGACCTGGCCCTGTTCAATGGCTGGCTGCAGGAGCATTCGGTATCGCTGCCAGACGCCGGCCGCGACCTGATCCTCGATCACCTGGCCTGGCGCCTGGATCAGGGCTACAAGCCACGTTCCACGGCGCGTTTCCTCTCCGGTCTGCGCGGCTTTTTCCGTTACCTGCTGCGGGAAAAGCTGGTGGCCATCGACCCGACCCTGCAGGTCGACATGCCGCAATTGGGCAAGCCGCTACCCAAGTCGCTGTCCGAAGCCGACGTCGAAGCCCTGTTGCAGGCTCCGGACCTGGGCGAAGCCATTGGCCAACGCGACCGTGCCATGCTCGAAGTGCTCTACGCGTGCGGCCTTCGGGTTACCGAACTGGTCAGCCTGACCCTCGACCAGGTCAACCTGCGCCAGGGTGTGCTGCGGGTGATGGGCAAGGGCAGCAAGGAACGCCTGGTGCCCATGGGTGAAGAGGCGGTGGTGTGGTTGGAGCGCTACCAGCGCGATGGTCGCGCCGAACTGCTCAATGGCCGTCCCAGCGACGTACTGTTCCCCAGTCAGCGCGGCGAGCAGATGACGCGCCAGACCTTCTGGCACCGTATCAAACACCACGCACGGGTTGCCGGCATCGACAAGCCGCTGTCGCCGCACACCCTGCGGCATGCCTTCGCCACCCACCTGCTCAACCACGGTGCCGACTTGCGGGTGGTGCAGATGCTGCTGGGCCACAGTGACCTGTCGACCACGCAGATCTATACCCACGTCGCCAAGGCCCGCCTGCAGCAGTTGCACGCCCAGCACCACCCGCGTGGATGAATGTTTTTCATGTTCCGCCGACCGGTCCTTGCGACCCCCTTCACGGGCAGCGTGATGTGGTAGGCTTGAGCGGTTTGCACCAAGGGCCGCACGGTCACCGCGTATTTTCCGCAGGTGGCGCCCTCCGGCCCCTGTCCGCCTTCAGGAGTTCCCATGCGCGTGACCCAGTTTTTCGCCGCCGCCGCGTTGGCGCTGGCCAGTACCTTTGCCGTTGCCGCGGCAACCGATAGCAACGCCGGTGCCGAGCAGGCCATCCGTAAATCGTTGCAGAACCTCGAGTTGGAAGTGCCCGTGGAAAGCGTGGCCAGCAGCCCGCTCAACGGCCTGTATGAAGTCAAGCTGCAGGGCGGCCGCGTGCTGTACGCCAGCGCTGACGGCCAGTTCGTGATGCAGGGCTACCTGTTCCAGATCCAGGACGGCAAGCCGGTCAACCTCACCGAAAAAACCGAACGCCAAGGTATCGCCAAGCTCATCAACGGCATTCCAGCCGCCGAGATGGTGGTTTATCCTGCCAAAGGCGAGACCAAGTCGCACATCACCGTGTTCACCGACACTACCTGCCCGTACTGCCACAAACTGCACGCCGAAGTGCCTGAGTTGAACCGTCGCGGTATCGAAGTGCGCTATGTCGCCTTCCCGCGTCAGGGCCTCGGTTCGGCGGGTGACCAGCAGTTGCAGGCGGTGTGGTGCTCCAGCGACCGCCGTGGGGCGATGGACAAAATGGTCGAAGGTGAAGAAATCAAGGCCGCCAAGTGCACCAACCCGGTCAGCAAGCAGTTCCAGCTGGGTCAGTCGATCGGTGTCAACGGCACGCCGGCCATTGTTCTTGAAAGCGGCCAGGTCATTCCGGGCTACCAGCCGGCACCGCAGGTCGCCAAGCTGGCACTTGCCAAGTAATCCAGTTCAGTACGCCGTCGTCATGGGGTGACGGCAAGTTTCACGGTCGGCAAACGTGTCGGCCGTTCAATGGGGAGTTCACAGTGAAACCGGTCAAAGTAGGCATCTGTGGGTTGGGGACCGTCGGTGGCGGAACCTTCAATGTACTTCAGCGCAACGCCGAGGAGATTGCCCGCCGTGCCGGGCGCGGTATTGAAGTGGCACAGATCGCCATGCGCTCGCAGAACCCGAACTGCCAGATTACCGGTACCCCCATTACCGCTGACGTGTTCGAAGTTGCAAGCAACCCGGAGATCGACATTGTCATCGAGCTGATCGGTGGCTATACCATCGCCCGCGACCTGGTGCTGAAGGCCATCGAAAACGGCAAGCACGTGGTCACTGCCAACAAGGCGCTGATTGCCGTGCACGGCAACGAAATCTTCGCCAAAGCTCGCGAGAAGGGCGTGATTGTCGCTTTCGAGGCGGCCGTAGCCGGTGGCATCCCGGTGATCAAGGCCATCCGCGAAGGCCTGTCGGCCAACCGCATCAACTGGCTGGCTGGCATCATCAACGGCACCGGTAACTTCATCCTCACCGAAATGCGTGAGAAGGGCCGTGCCTTCCCGGACGTGCTGGCCGAAGCTCAGGCGCTGGGCTACGCCGAAGCCGACCCGACCTTTGACGTAGAAGGCATCGACGCTGCGCACAAGCTGACGATCCTGGCGTCCATCGCGTTCGGTATCCCGCTGCAGTTCGACAAGGCCTACACCGAAGGTATCACCCAGCTGACAACGGCAGACGTGAACTACGCCGAGGCGTTGGGCTACCGCATCAAGCACCTGGGCGTGGCGCGCCGCACCGCCGAAGGTATCGAGCTGCGCGTGCACCCGACGCTGATCCCGGCCGACCGTCTGATCGCCAACGTCAACGGCGTGATGAACGCTGTCATGGTCAACGGTGATGCTGCCGGCTCCACCCTGTACTACGGTGCCGGCGCGGGTATGGAGCCTACCGCTTCGTCAGTGGTCGGCGACCTGGTCGACGTGGTCCGTGCCATGACCTCCGACCCGGAAAACCGTGTGCCGCACCTGGCCTTCCAGCCAGACTCGCTGTCGGCCCACCCGATCCTGCCGATCGAAGCCTGCGAAAGCGCCTACTACCTGCGTATCCAGGCCAAGGATCACCCAGGCGTACTGGCCCAGGTCGCCAGCATCCTCTCGGAGCGCGGTATCAACATCGAGTCGATCATGCAGAAGGAAGCCGAGGAGCAGGACGGCCTGGTGCCAATGATCCTGGTGACCCATGGCGTGGTCGAGCAGCGTATCAATGACGCCATCGTCGCCCTGGAAGCCCTGCAGGACGTGGTCGGCAAGGTTGTGCGCATTCGCGTCGAGCAGCTCAACTAACAAATATTGCCGATGGGCCGCCCGCGCGGCCCCGGCCCCAGCATCGAAGGTTTGCACCCATGCGCTATATCAGTACCCGCGGCCAGGCACCGGCCCTGAATTTCGAAGACGTGCTGCTGGCTGGCCTGGCCAGCGACGGCGGCCTCTACGTGCCGGAAAACCTGCCACGCTTCACCCAGGAAGAAATCGCCTCGTGGGCCGGCTTGCCCTACCACGAGCTGGCCTTCCGCGTGATGCGTCCGTTCGTCGAGGGCAGCATCGCCGACGCCGACTTCAAGAAGATCCTCGAAGAAACCTACGGCGAGTTCGCCCACGCTGCGGTCGCCCCGTTGCGTCAGCTGAACAGCAACGAGTGGGTGCTGGAGCTGTTCCACGGCCCGACCCTGGCGTTCAAGGACTTTGCCCTGCAGTTGCTCGGTCGCCTGCTTGACCATGTGCTGGCCAAGCGCAACGAGCGCGTGGTCATCATCGGTGCCACCAGCGGTGATACCGGTTCCGCTGCAATCGAAGGCTGCCGCCGTTGCGACAACGTCGACATCTTCATCCTGCACCCGCACCAGCGTGTATCGGAAGTGCAGCGCCGTCAGATGACTACCATCTTTGGCGACAACATCCACAACATCGCCATCGAAGGCAACTTCGACGACTGCCAGGAAATGGTCAAGGCCAGTTTCGCCGACCAGTCGTTCCTCAAGGGCACCCGCCTGGTCGCCGTCAACTCGATCAACTGGGCGCGGATCATGGCCCAGATCGTCTACTACTTCCATGCAGCCCTGCAGTTGGGTGGCCCGGCGCGCTCGGTGGCGTTCTCGGTACCGACCGGCAACTTCGGCGACATCTTCGCCGGCTATCTGGCGCGCAACATGGGCCTGCCGGTCAGCCAATTGATCGTCGCCACCAACCGTAACGACATCCTGCACCGCTTCATGAGCGGCAACCAGTACGTCAAGGAAACCCTGCACGCGACCCTGTCGCCGTCGATGGACATCATGGTCTCGTCCAACTTCGAGCGCCTGCTGTTCGACCTGCATGGCCGCAACGGTGGTGCGATTGCCGAGCTGATGGCCAACTTCAAGCAAGGTGGCGGCTTCAGCGTCGAGCAAGACCGCTGGACCGAAGCCCGCAAACTGTTCGACTCGCTGGCTGTCAGCGACGAGCAAACCTGCGAGACCATCGCAGAAGTGTTCGCCGCCACCGGTGAAGTGCTCGACCCGCATACCGCAATCGGCGTGAAGGCTGCCCGCGAGTGCCGCCGCAGCCTGGACACGCCAATGGTGGTGCTGGGTACCGCGCACCCGGTCAAGTTCCCGGACGCGGTGGAGAAGGCCGGTGTGGGCAAGGCGCTGGAGCTACCCGCGCACCTCAGCGACCTGTTCAGCCGTGAAGAGCGTTGCACGGTCCTGGCCAATGACCTGAAGGCTGTACAGGGCTTTGTCAGCCAGCACGGCAACCGCGGCAAGCCGCTGTAATTGCATGGCGTTTGGGGCTGCAGCGCAGCCCCAACGTCTCAGCCCTTTCCCTCCGATCTATCAGAAACATCCTATTCAGCCTGCCGGGCGCCAAGCATAAATTAGCCGGTCCTCCCATCAGGAGCGGCTCATGCACCAGCCCTATGTGTTGATTCACCAGGCTCGCCCATCCCACCAGATCCTCTTGCACCAGGCCCTCAATGGCCAAGGCGTCTTCAACGTGCGCATCAGCGAAAGCGTCGCTGACCTCGACGCCTGCCTCTGCGCTGAGCGTCGCCCTGACTTGCTGATCCTTGACCACGCCATGCCAGCCCGGGCCGGCCTTGCTTTGCTCGCCCAGCAGCGACGAGTGCGCGCATTGCTGTTCGTCGGCCAGCCTGCCCCAACGCGTCAAAACCTTGCACAGGAGGCCAGAAAATGTGGCATGTGGGTGCTCGACGAGTTGCCCTGGCCGCTGTCGATGCCACGCCTGCAGCACGCCTTGCAAACACTGCAGGTGCGCCCAGGGTCGCGTATTCAAACTGTCATGCCAGCCCCGCATGCTCACTGAAGCGGGCGCGGTTTGACGAACTTTCTGCGGCGCCTGCTGGTCAGTTACTTTAGGTCCCACCACGCAGCGAGTGATCCGGATGGAAAGAATCTGCAGCCTGCTCAACGAAGCCCTGACGCCCTATCAGACCCACCTCGGCATCGCCGATCCCAGCGGTAATCGTCAACTGACCGTTCACGACCCCCTCTCAGGTATTACCTTGCGGCGCACGGTCAGCGAGCGCCAATTGCAGGAGCAACGCCTGCTGATCGACCTCGTAGACGGCTTGCACCGAGACTTGCAGATAGCTGAGGGGCGGTTGCAGCCTTGTGTGATCGCGGCATTGCAGCATCGCCAACAACCGCAGGGAACCTTTGCCTGAGTCGTCCATCAGACAGTGTAGGGGCAGCCAGCCAGTGCTTTGCTCCGGCGCTGGCAAGGCTGCCACGGGAAGTCCTCAAGGGCTTTCGCTTGGCCCCGGGCGTCTTCCCCAGCGCCTGGGGTTTCTTTTTCTGGGCAGGCACGTATCCCTCGGCTGCTCCTGCAACGACGGTGCAGACCGGTTGGGCTTATTTGTCCTCAAAGAAACGCCGGCTTTCCTCCAGATAGTCCTCCCGCAATGCCAGGTCCAGCCAGCGGGCATACAACCCTGGCAACACATCCCGGCGCAGGGTGGGCAGCAACTGGTCGATGTGGGCAACTGCCGCACGCCCCAATTCGCTGTCTGAACAGCCCACATGCAGAAACTGGTAGCGATCCACGCCCTGCACAGTATGAAACTGGTAGTCAGCCAGTGACCCGCCTTGTTGTTGGATCAGGTAGCGAACTTCAGGCCAGTAGCCGAGCACCAGGCGCAGGCGCCCCAACTGCTGCATCTGCAGCAGGTTGGCGGTGGCCTCGTTGCCGTAGTGGCGGCTGAGCGCGCTGTCGGGTAACTGGCGCAAGATGCTGTCAATCTGCGTGCCGTAGCTGCGTTCCGCGACAATCCCCAGCTTCAGCGGGGCCTTGCTCAGCAGGCCATGCAGGTCCACCTGCTGGCCGTCGAGGTAGGGTGCCACCAGCGCCTGGTTTTCCTTGCGCAACACCAGGCCGCCGCTGAGCACGCCCAGTGATGGAACAGAAAAATGCACATATTTGGCCCGTTCCGGTGTCCACAGCAGGGTTGGGTCGCAGGTGAAGGTGCCACGGTCTTGCAGCATCTGCAGGCTGCGGGCGCGGTTGACCCGCACGATGCTGTGTTCGTACTCGGGCATCTGCCTTATCAGCAGCGGTAACAACTGGTCGATGACCCCCCGGCCTTCTTCCGGGCCATCAAAAATGGTGAACGGTGGCAGGTCGCGTACCAGCCAGAAGAGGTGCTCCTTGGCATGTGCGGGCTGCAACAGCAATGCAGGTAGCAGCCCGCAGAGCAGGACCAGGTGGCGTAGGCAGCGGGGCGCGCACATGGAACCGGTCAGCGCCAGGATCAGACCGTGCCCGCTGCGCGCAGGCTGGCGATGGCCGCTGCGTCGTAGCCCAGGCTGCCGAGCAGCGCCTCGGTATGTTCGCCCAAGGCCGGGCCGACCCATTCGCTAGAGCCGGGAGTCTCCGACAGCTTGGGCACGATGCCGGGCATGTGGAATGGCTTGCCATCCGGCAGCTTGGCCTGCAGGAACATCTCGCGTGCCAGGTACTGGGGGTCGTTGAACATGTCTTCGGCCGAATAGATACGGCTGGCCGGCACTTCGGCAGTGGTCAGCACCTGCATCAGTTGCTCCAGTGGGAGGCTGTTGGCCCAGCGGTCGATTACCCCATACAGCTCGTCACGACGCAGGTCGCGGCCGTCGTTGCTGGCCAGGGTCGGGTCGTCGGCGAGGTCATCGCGACCGATGGCCTGCATGAAGCGCTTGAAGATCGCATCACCGTTGGCGCCGATCTGCACATGTTTGCCGTCGGCGCTTGTGTGGATGGAGGAGGGCGTGATGCCTGGCATGATGTTGCCGGTGCGTTCGCGGATGAAACCGAACACATCGAATTCCGGGACCATGCTCTCCATCATGGCAAAGATCGCCTCGTACAGGGCCACGTCCACCACCTGGCCCTGGCCGCCATTGACTTCCCGGTGGCGCAGCGCCATCAGCGCGCCGATCACCCCCCACAGGGCGGCAATCGAGTCCCCGATGGAAATCCCGGTTCGCACCGGCGGGCGGTCATCGAAACCCGTGATGTAGCGCAGGCCGCCCATTGACTCGCCTACGGCACCGAAGCCTGGCTGGTCTTTCATCGGCCCGGTCTGGCCAAAGCCCGACAGGCGCACCATCACCAGGCGCGGGTTCAGCGCATGCAGCACATCCCACCCCAAACCAAGTTTTTCCAGCACGCCCGGGCGAAAGTTTTCGATCAGGATGTCGGCCTCGGCCAGCAGGCGCTTGAGGATATCGCGGCCCTCGGGGTGCTTGAGGTTGAGGGTGAGCGACTGCTTGTTGCGGGCCTGCACGAACCACCACAGCGAGGTGCCCTCGTACAGCTTGCGCCACTTGCGCAGCGGGTCGCCGCCATCGGGCGATTCGACCTTGACCACTTCGGCGCCGAATTCGGCACAGATACGCGAGGCGAACGGCCCGGCGATCAAGGTACCGAGTTCGACAACTTTAAGGCCGGCGAGGGGTTTGCTGGGCGTCGACATGGGGTGTCCGTGGCAGTTGGGCAGAGCCGTGGTTTTATCACACGTCGGTTACGCCGGGTACTGCTGCGGGGCATGGAAGGTGCGGATGGGGTAGACTGTGCCACTTTCTTTTGCACGAAGCCCGTCGACCATGGCCCAGCCGTCCACCACCTACAAGTTCGAATTGAATCTCACTGACCTTGATCGCAACGTCTACGAAAGCGTCAAACAGACGATCGCTCGGCACCCTTCGGAAACCGAAGAGCGCATGGCAGTTCGTTTGTTGGCGTACGCGCTCTGGTACAACGAGAACTTGTCGTTTGGCCGCGGCCTGTCGGATGTCGATGAGCCAGCGCTGTGGGAAAAGAGCCTGGACGATCGCGTGCTGCACTGGATTGAAGTTGGCCAGCCTGATGCCGATCGTCTGACCTGGTGCTCGCGTCGTACCGAACGCACCAGCTTGCTGGCGTACGGCAGCCTGCGAGTGTGGGAAGGCAAAGTGGTGAGCGCGGTCAAGAACCTGAAAAACCTGAGCATTGCCGCTGTGCCGCAAGAGGTGCTGGAAACCCTGGCGACCGACATGCCGCGTAGCATCAAGTGGGACGTGATGATCAGTGAAGGTACGGTATTCGTGACTGACGACCGTGGCCAGCATGAAGTACAACTGCAGTGGCTGCTCGGTGAGCGTGGTTGAAGCAACCCATGCGTATCGAACCTCGTCCGCTGCCGCCGACCCTGCCATTTCTGGGTAACTTGCCACCCTTGCTGACCCGCCTTTACGCCGCGCGCGGCGTGCAGAGCGAGGCCGAGCTGGACAAAAGCCTGGCACGCCTGCTGCCGTACCAGCAGCTCAAGGGCATCGAGGCCGGTGTGGACCTGCTGGTCGAAGCCATCGACCAGCGCCAGCGCATCCTCATCGTCGGCGACTTCGATGCCGACGGTGCCACCGCCAGCACCGTCGGGGTGCTGGGCCTGCGCCTGCTGGGTGCGGCCCATGTCGATTACCTGGTGCCCAACCGCTTCGAGTACGGCTACGGCCTGACCCCGGAAATCGTCGAGGTGGCGCTGCAGCGCCAGCCGCAGTTACTGATTACCGTGGACAACGGCATTTCCAGTGTTGACGGGGTGGCAGCCGCCAAGGCCGCCGGGCTCAAGGTGCTGGTCACCGACCACCACCTGCCGGGCGAGCAGCTGCCCGACGCCGATGCCATCATCAACCCCAACCAGCCGGGCTGCAGCTTTCCGAGCAAGTCCCTGGCCGGGGTAGGGGTGATCTTCTATGTGTTGATGGCCCTGCGCGCTCGCTTGCGCAGCCTTGGGCGGTACGAGGCGCAGCCACAGCCGAACATTGGCGAACTGCTCGATCTGGTGGCGCTGGGCAGTGTTGCTGACGTGGTACCGCTGGATGCCAATAACCGCATCCTGGTGCACCAAGGCCTCGAGCGCATCCGTGCCGGCCGAGCCCGACCGGGGCTGAAGGCCATTCTCGAAGTGGCCCGCCGTGATCACCGGCGCATCACCTCGACCGACCTCGGTTTCATCCTCGGCCCGCGGTTGAACGCCGCAGGGCGGCTGGACGACATGAGCCTGGGTATCGAATGCCTGCTGTGCGAAGACGCGGCGCTGGCCCAGGACATGGCCCAGCAGCTGGACGATCTGAACCAGGACCGCAAGTCCATCGAGCAAGGCATGCAGCGCGAGGCCCTGGCCCAGCTCAAGGACCTGCCGGTCGAGTCCATGCCCTACGGCTTGTGCCTGTTCGATGCCGATTGGCACCAAGGGGTGATCGGTATTCTGGCTTCGCGTCTGAAGGAACGTTACCACCGGCCGACCATTGCGTTCGCTGATGCTGGCGACGGCATGCTCAAAGGTTCGGCGCGCTCGGTGCCGGGGTTCCATATTCGCGATGCGCTGGATGCCGTGGCCGCGCGCCACCCGCAGCTGATCAGCAAGTTCGGCGGCCACGCCATGGCTGCCGGTTTGTCGTTGCCAGAAGGCAACTTCCCGGCATTCGCCGAGGCCTTCGACGAAGAAGTGCGGCGTCAACTGCGTGAAGAAGACCTGACCGGCCGGCTGTTGTCCGACGGCAGCCTGGCGGTAGAGGAGTTCCACCTCGACCTGGCCAAGGCCCTGCGCCATGCCGGCCCATGGGGCCAGCACTTCCCTGAGCCGCTGTTCCATGGCGTGTTCCAGTTGGTGGAGCAGCGTGTGGTTGGCGAACGGCACCTGAAAGTGGTGCTCAAGAGCGAATGTGGCTCGGTGCGGCTGGATGGCATTGCCTTCGGCATTGACCGCGAAGTGTGGCCAAACCCGACGGTGCGCTGGGTGGAGTTGGCGTACAAGCTGGATGTGAACGAGTTTCGCGGTAATGAGAGTGTGCAGTTGATGATTGCGCATATGGAGCCGCGCTGAGTTTAGCGTCAGGTGCCTGCCTTGGATCTTGCGCTGGGGCACAAATCGAGCGCCGCCCGCGCGGCGCTCGATCTCCCAGGTGCTGCTCAGGTTCAGTTGCACTCCTTTCTGGGGCGGTAGTAGATCGCCGCTGCCGCAATCAAGATGCTGATGCCGCTAAATGAGAAAATGATAACTGCTAGTGTGGTCTCCCGGTTTCTTACATTGGTGACATGTGCCGCCATTGCAGAATCATAAAGAAACATTCCATTAGGAGCGATTAAGCGCTGAGCCGTTGCAGCGCTTTTAGAGGTTGCTATGTCAACAAAGAGTGGCGTATTTAGGTCCAGGCTCGCTGCATCATAGTATATCTTTTCTGCATAAAGATGAGCGTTGTGGTGCTTTCCATTTGAAGTTTTAAACTTGATGCTGAACGTATAAAGAGATTTGTCGCTATTCCAGGTTTCAGGCTTGGAGGTGAGAAAGGCTGGAACTCGCGACCATAACTCTTCATTGGTGTTTTTGTGTTCGCGCCACATGAATGTGAAGCTGGTGCCTAGGGTGAGATTTATAAGTCCGCCTATTAATAGCGCTTTGGCTTGTTTGTGAGGCGGGAGTTCACGTATGAGTTTTAGCGATTGCTGCCAGATATTCATATCGGCTCGTTACGGCGTGGAGGGTTTTACAGGTTGGCTAGAAGTACTGATCCTGCTGCGCACTGCTACAGCATATGTAGTTATCTTGATTGTCCTGGTTGTCGTCAATAGGTACGGTAATTGATGGTGCTTGGTCGGGTGACTTTATACCATCTATACTTTCTATGCTTATAGTCAGTGTTGCGTCAGGGGCAGGTGTGTCAGGGGTAGATGTCACCGCTACTGAGTTGCTGCTGGAGTTTCCGCTAAGGGGAGGCGGTTGCGTTGAATTGAAAGTCTCGCTCCCTGTTGGGGCGGTGTGAGCCTGGCTGCTATCTGGAAAACTTAGTGGTTCGGTGCCTAGGGATATTTCTGAAGAGTCAGGGTTCCAGTTAACGGTTGTGATCATTCCCTGGTGGGTGGAAAGTATCTGGTCAGGTGAAGCGAGTGTGAAGTCAGGCGCAATCCGTGGCGCGGTAAAACCAGTAAGGTCACCTTGACTCAGCAGGCTGGTAAAGAGTGGAGCCATCTTGTCGTAAGCTGCTTTAGCCAGGTCAGAATTGAAGATGCTATAGAGTGTGGCGGTTACGCCCACGACTGTGGCCCCTCCAGCAATTAAAGGTGCTCCGGCCAGAATGGCGAACGAGGCCACGATGCCTGCGACGTTGCTTGCCAAACTTATGACATCTCCGCTCTTAATTTCCGCGCCCTCTTTGAGGTCTGCCGCGACTTTCAGGAAGGTCACGGTGCCAGAAAGGGTATTGGTAACAATGTTAATGAAGGGTACAGCACCTATCGGGAGGTGAGTGACGGAGACTACTGAGGCTATCGCCGTAGTTGTCTGTGCTGTTTGGATGACTAGTGAAAATCCGGTTTTATCTGTGTTGAATTGGTCGTGGATTGCTGCTGCTCCCCCAGTTTGATTGATGGGTTTTGCCGTTTTATCTATTACTGCTACTATCAGTTCGGCGCGTGTGCTAATTGTTTAATATCCTTATTCATGGTCTTGAAAGCGATAGTGATTCGCAATTTGTCGCAGTCAACGGTGGGCGCTCTGGCCCTGTGCGGTATGTGTCCGTCGAAAATCGCTATGCGTCCCGGCTTTGGTTGTATGGCAGCGATGGTGTCATTCTTCTGCTGATCGAATAGAATCAGTTCGCCGCCCCATGTGGTTTCCCACTGGGCATTGCAGAAGAGGACTGCGGTTTTTCCAGGTTCAATTGATTTGTTATCTCTATGAATAGGACTGTCTTGGCCGAAAGTCTGGCCGTTTGCGTAAACACCCAGCAGCAAACAGTCACGCATGTGAGCAAGCTGCGTGCGCCTCCAAATATCAAGTAGAAAGCCCCAATGGCTGTCGCTGGCCAGTTCATGCTCGCAGCACTCCAGTGAGGTACGTTTGCTACCGGCTATGAAGATGTGCCAGCAAGGACGTGCGAGGGGAATTGTATTAATGGGCCAGCCATATCTCCATATTGCACCCGAAAATGAATTTGTGAGTAAATTTTGCTCGTGTTCAGTAATGAACTTATCTAATACTTTCGGTTTTTCTGTAAAGGGGATATCCGTCATTGACTCAACTCGCGAGCGTGGAGGTCGGGTTTGTGCGAACTGCGTGATTGGCTTCATTGGTCGCCGTGACGTGATGGACAATAGTATTTGAGAGGCAGACCAGCGATAGGAGGAGGGAGATGTTGCTTGAGAAGAATTTCCCAAGAGAACGTAGAACTTTAAGTAATAGGCTGTAGGATTTTTCTAAGATGCCCGGTAGGCCGGGTGGAAAGGGTTGTCGTGGGTGGTACTACCCTAGCGCTTAAAGGGCGGTCGACTTTTGCTGATTACAGTCAGACCGCGGAATGAAGGAAGTTTCAGTCACCCAACGGTTTATGCGTCATGTCCAGCTCGGCATCATCCATCAGTGCCTTGGCCATGGCACTCAGGTAATGGGATGCCCAGATCATCATCGGTTTTTCATCCATCAGACCGATGATGGTCAGCTCTCTTACATAGCCCATCAACTCCGATGCCTGCTCGCGGGCATCCCGGCAGGGAATGCCTGGCTCGATGCGGAACAGGGGATGGGTCTGGTGTTCGCCTTGGAAGAAGGTGGTTTTGCCGACAGTGAATTGGGTGTCGTCTGTGGTCATCGATTCCTCTCCTGAAATTTCCTGATTGCCTGTTCTGGTCTCTTCGCGGCGGTTCGACGCCTCGATGAACCCGCTCCCACAGGTCAGGCGTAAGCCTTGGAGCCTGTGATGACCCTGTGGGAGCGGGTTCACCCGCGAAGAGGCCAGCAAATCTAACCTCAATGAAGGCTGGTACTCCGCTCCAAGGCGAGTGACAGCGCATCCGCCTGACCCCAGGCAATCTGCATGGCACGCAGCCCATTCACCAGCGATTCCCGGGTGCGGTCATCTTCGATGGCATCGAGGGTTCGGTGGCAATGGTTATAGGCGAGCATCAGGTAATGGGTGATCTTCACCACATGATCGATGGGCACGATGCCATCGCTGACGGCGTTGGTGAGGGTCTTGTCGGAGGGAAGGTCGAAATGATGGGGTGGGTCGGGGAGGATCTTTTTCATAGCAATTCCTTGAAGATTTAAGGAGTTGCCACCGCCGTTTCCACACGAAGGGCGGCAACTGTACACGGGGTGGAAAACCGGTCTTCAAGGAACCCCGGTAGGCCATACGGCCTCCCGTGTACAGCTGCCATTACGACAGGCACTTGAAGATTGACCGGGTTTCCACACCCGCATCGCTGATGCTTTCAGCGACACGAAAAGCCTAAAGGGCGGTGTTTCCAGGAACAATCAGACGCGAGTCGACAGGGTCTGTAGGATATTTTCCTCAGCTAGGCATCGCCAGCTTATATGTGTAGGAAACGTCTGATACATGCGTCGGACCATTCAGAAATCCCGGGGCCGTACTAAGGCCATTAAGTGCCTGCCTTGATTCTTGCAGGGTTGCGGAAGTCGAGCGCCGCCCGCGCGGCGCATCGCGGATAAATCCGCTCCTACAGTTTGTTTCGGGCCAGTCACTCCTGTGAGGCCACCGCTGTTCGCCTTGTTTGTTCCCTTCGATATCGAGGTGGGCACCACTGCTTTTCATCGGTCTTCAGCCATGCATCAAGGCGGTCCCTGTTGGCGGCACAGGAGTGATTGGCCCGAAACAGATGTAGGAGCGGATTTATCCGCGATGCGCCGCGCGGGCGGCGCTCGATCTCACAGGCGCTGCAAACCTTTCGGCGAACCCCTCGCCATCCCACAGAACCTTCCCCCCACCAATCTGGTCTAGTCTCATTAATGACCGGCACCGGGCCAGGGATGTGCACTTGAGTGTCCGGGCCGGATCACCATTGGAGTCCTTGGGAGGTGCCCTCATGAGCCTGCTGCTCGAGCCTTACACCCTGCGTCAGCTGACCTTGCCCAACCGCATCGCCGTGTCACCAATGTGCCAGTATTCAGCCGTCGATGGCCTGGCCAACGACTGGCATCTCGTCCATTTAGGCAGCCGCGCCGTCGGTGGTGCCGGCCTGGTAATCACTGAAGCCGTGGCGGTGACCGCCGATGGCCGCATCACCGCCGAAGACCTTGGCCTGTGGGACGACGCGCAGATCGCCCCGTTACAACGCATCACCCGCTTCATCACCGCCCAGGGCGCCGTGGCTGGCATCCAGCTGGCCCACGCCGGGCGCAAGGCCAGCACCTATCGCCCATGGCTGGGCAAACCAGGTAGCGTCAAACTGGAAGAGGGCGGCTGGCAGCCGGTGGGGCCCTCGAAAATCGCCTTCGACCCGCAACACACCGCGCCGCGCGAGTTGAGCCAGGACGAGATTGAGGACGTGATTGGCGCCTTCGTCGCCTCGACCGAACGCGCCTTGAAGGCCGGTTTCAAGGTGGTTGAGATCCACGCCGCGCACGGCTATCTGCTGCACCAGTTCCTATCACCCCTGAGCAACCAGCGCCGCGATGAGTACGGTAGCAGCTTTGAAAACCGCATCCGCCTGACCTTGCAGGTGGTCGAGGCAGTGCGCAAGGTTTGGCCCCCGGAGTTGCCACTGTTCGTGCGGGTTTCGGCAACCGACTGGGTGGAAGATGGTTGGAACCCGGATGAAACCGTCGAACTGGCACGCCGCCTGCGGAGTTTGGGCGTGGATCTGATCGATGTTTCTTCTGGTGGCACCTCGGTCAACGCCGAGATCCCCACCGGCCCCGGCTACCAGACCCGCTTTGCCGAGCGCGTGCGCAAGGAATCGGAAATCGCCACCGGCACCGTGGGCATGATCACCGAACCGGCCCAGGCCGAGCACATTCTGCGAACCGGCCAGGCCGATATCATCTTCCTCGCCCGCGAACTGTTGCGCGACCCGTACTGGCCTCTGCATGCCGACGACGACCTGGGCGGCAACAAGGCCACCTGGCCTGCGCAATACCAGCGTGCGACCAGCCGCGCCAACCCGATTCACGAGTCGGATTTGCGCGACTGACCCATGCCTTGCGCGGCCCTTGCAGGAGCGGCCGTGTTTCGCGAAAGGGCCGCAAAGCGGCCCTGGGTTCAGCTATAGGCAGCCTTGCTGAGAATATCGCTTACCCATTGGTTGATGCTTTTTTCAGCCAGCTCGGCCTTGGCCGCCACACTGGCGTGAAGGGTAGGCTCAAGGCGTAGGCTGAGTTTGCCGGAATACGTTTTCTGCGGTTCCCGCCCAAGGCGTTCGCAAGTCTCAAGATAATCGTCAACGGCTTCTTCAAATGCCTGGCGCAATTCACTGATCGATTCGCCATGAAAACCTATCACGTCGCGAATACCGGCGACATGGCCGATCAGCAACTGGTCTTCATCGCTGTATTCGATACGAGCGGCGTATCCGCGGTAAGTCATTACATTCATGGTAATACTCCTGCCTGCTCAATGAACTGGCGGGCGTCTCTTAGTTGATAGGGCTTGGCGTGCCTGTCCGGATGAGGGCGGTGGAAGGTTGCCACTGCTCCATTGAGTTCAAAGCGAACCCGTGATCCTCTTCCTTCTACGACCTGGCACCCAGCGATACCAGCAGAGACTCCACCCGCGCCCACTCCAGTGTTCTGGGAACCGGCCTTTTAAGTAATGCTTCAAGTGTGGCTTGCTGATGATTATTCGTGGTATCAGATTATGATACCAACCATGAGAGCTCAATGAATGTGCAGTAGGAGGGAGTAGATCACGGGTGAAGGAAAATTCTGAGACGTTGACCGAGGGGCATTCAAGCCCCTCGGTCAACGCGAGCACTTAGTGCTTGATCATCACATGCCGCACACAGGTGTAGTCCTCCAGCCCATACATCGACATGTCCTTGCCATACCCCGAATGCTTCTGCCCGCCATGGGGCATTTCGCTGACCAGCATGAAGTGGGTGTTCACCCAGGTGCAGCCATACTGCAAGCGCGCCGCCAGGCGGTGGGCGCGGCCGGTGTCGCGGGTCCATACCGACGAAGCCAGGCCGTAGTTGGAGTCGTTGGCCCATTCCAGTGCCTGCGCTTCATCGGTGAAGCGGGTGACCGAAACCACCGGGCCGAACACTTCGTTGCGCACGATCTCGTCGTCCTGCAGGGCGTCGGCCAGCACGGTAGGCTCGAAGAAAAAGCCATCGCCCGCTATCGGCTTGCCACCGGTTACCAGACGAATGTGCGGCTGGGCGATGGCCCGCTGCACCAACCCGGCGACCTTGTCGCGGTGCTGGGCACTGATCAGCGGCCCCAGTTCGGTTTCTTCAGACTCCTGCAAGCCCGGCTTGAGGCTGGCTACGGCTTTACCCAGGCGTTCGACGAAGCGCTCGTAAATCCCGTCCTGGACGTACAGGCGGCAGGCTGCGGTGCAGTCCTGGCCAGCGTTGTAGAAGCCGAAGGTGCGGATGCCGTCGATGGCGGCATCGATGTCTGCGTCATCGAACACCAGCACCGGCGCTTTGCCGCCCAATTCCATGTGCATGCGTTTCACGCTGTCGGCGGTGGCACTGATGATGTGCGCGCCGGTGGGGATCGAGCCGGTCAGCGACACCATGCGCACCTTGGGATGGGTTATCAACGGGTTGCCGACCGTCTGGCCGCGGCCGAAGAGAATGTTCAGCACCCCCGGCGGCAGCAGGTCCTGGGCCAGTTCGCCCAGGCGCAGGGCCGTCAGTGGCGTCAGTTCGGACGGCTTTATCACCACCGTGTTGCCGGCAGCCAGGGCCGGGGCGATCTTCCAGGCGAGCATCATCAGCGGGTAGTTCCACGGCGCGATGGACGCCACCACGCCCAACGGGTCGCGGCGGATCATCGAGGTGTGGCCCGGCAGGTACTCGCCTGCCGCCGAGCCGCCCAGGCAGCGCGCAGCACCGGCAAAGTAACGGAACACGTCGGCAATCGCCGGGATCTCGTCATTCAGTGCAGCGCTCAGGGGCTTGCCGCAGTTCTGCGATTCCAGCCGGGCCAGTTCATCGCCATGGGCTTCGATGGCGTCGGCCAGCGCCAGCAAGGCCTGCGAACGTTCTTTAGGGCTGGTTTGCGACCAGCTGTCGAAGGCTTGGTCGGCAGCGCGCACGGCGCTGTCCACCTGTGCCTCGGTGGCTTCGTTGATCTGCGCCAGGGCAGTGCCCAGCGCCGGGTTGAGCACGGTCCAGGCCGGGCCTTGGCCAGCGATCAGCTGGCCATTGATCAGCATCTGCGTTTGCATCGGGGGCTCCTCCAGGGTCATTTTCCACCGCCCGCGACGCTGTCTCCGCCACGGGTCAGGTAATAGGCGCCAAGAATCGGCAGCATGGTCACCAGCATCACCAGCATGGCGACAACGTTGGTCACGGGCACGTCGCGTGGGCGGCTGAGCTGGTTGAGCAGCCAGATTGGCAGGGTGCGCTCATGGCCGGCGGTGAACGTGGTGACGATGATTTCATCGAACGACAAGGCAAAGGCCAGCATGCCGCCCGCCAGCAGCGCCGAGCCGAGGTTGGGCAGGACGATGTAACGGAAGGTCTGCCAACCGTCGGCACCAAGGTCCATCGAGGCTTCGATCAGGCTTTGCGAGGTACGCCGCAGGCGGGCGATCACGTTGTTGTAGACGATCACCACGCAGAACGTGGCGTGGCCGACTACGATGGTGAACACCCCGGGCTCTATCCCCAGCGTCTTGAACGCCGAGAGCAGGGCGATGCCGGTGATGATGCCTGGCAGGGCAATGGGCAGGATCAGCACCAGCGAAATGCTCTCCTTGCCGAAGAAGCTGCGCCGATAGAGCGCCGCCGAGGCCAGCGTACCGAGCACCAGTGCGATCAAAGTGGCCAGGCAAGCCACCTGCAGCGACAGCTTGATTGCCTCGAGCACATCGGGCCGGGCAAAGGCCACGTCGATCCACTTCAGGGTAAAGCCCTTGGGCGGAAAGCTGAACGCCGCGTCTTCGGTGTTGAAGGCGTACAGGAAGATGATCAGGATCGGGAAGTGCAGGAACAACAACCCGCCCCAGGCCGCCAGGCGCAGCCCTGCCGACGCTTTTTCAGAGTGCATCGAAGGCCCCCAGACGCTTGACGATGGCCAGGTATACCGCGATCAGCACAATGGGCACCAAGGTGAACGCGGCGGCCATCGGCATGTTGCCGATCGCCCCTTGCTGGGCATAGACCATGCTGCCGATGAAGTAGCCGGGCGGCCCGACCAGCTGCGGCACGATGAAGTCGCCCAGGGTGAGCGAGAAGGTGAAGATCGAGCCGGCGGCGATGCCGGGGATCGACAGCGGCAGGATCACCTGCACGAAGGTTTGCCCCGGCCGTGCGCCCAGGTCGGCCGAAGCCTGCAGCAGCGACGGTGGCAAGCGCTCCAGCGAGGCCTGGATCGGCAGGATCATGAATGGCAGCCAGATGTACACGAACACCAGGAAGCGCCCCAGGTGCGAAGTCGACAGCGTGCTGCCGCCCACGCCTGGCACGGCCAGCACCGCCTGCAGCAGGCCGTCCAGGTGCAACTGCTGGACGAACCATTGGGCCACACCGCCCTTGGCCAATAGCAAGGTCCAGGCATAGGTCTTGACGATGTAGCTGGCCCACATCGGCATCATCACCGCGATGTAGAAAAACGCCTTGGTCTTGCCGCTGGTGTAACGCGCCATGTAATAGGCGATGGGGAAGGCCAGTACCGCGCTGGCCAGCGACACCGCCACCGCCATGCCCAGGGTGCGCAGGATGATGTCGAAGTTCGACGGGTTGAACAGCGCGGCGAAGTTGCCCAGGGTCAGGTCCGGGGTCACCGCCATGGTGAAGTCGTCGAAGGTATAGAAGCCCTGCCACAGCAGGTTCAGCAGCGAGCCCAGGTAAATCGCGCCGAACCAGGTCAGCGGCGGGATCAACAGCAGTGCCAGGTACAGGTTGGGGCGCCGGTACAGCAGGTTGGACAGGGCGCGCAGTGTGCTCATGTCAGCGGCCCTCGGTTTCCTGCAGCACCGTCATGGCTTCGCGGGGCCAGTGCGCCTGCAGGCGTTGCCCGGGCTGCCAGGCCTGCACGTGCTTTTGCCAGCGGTCATTGGCCTGGCTGACTGCCAGCAGTTGACCGTTGTCCAGCTGCAGTTCGTAGCGTGTGGCGCTGCCTTGGTACTGGACATCACGCAGCACGCCGCTGACCTGTACCTCATGGCTGGTCACTACCGGGTCGCCCAGGCGAATGTGTTCGGGACGGATGGAGAAGGGCGCAGGGCTGCCGTTGAGCTGCATGGCCAGCTCGCCACGCACCACGTTGGACGTGCCGACGAATTCAGCGACGAAGGTTGTGCTGGGCTTCATGTACAGGTTGCGCGGGGTGTCGACCTGTTCGATACGGCCGCGGTTGAACACCGCGACCCGGTCGGACATCGACAGTGCTTCGGTTTGGTCGTGGGTGACGAAGATGAAGGTGATGCCCAGTTGGCGTTGCAGCTTTTTCAGCTCACCTTGCATCTGCTCGCGCAATTTCAGGTCCAGCGCGCCCAGTGGCTCATCGAGCAGCAGCACCCGTGGGCGGTTGACCAACGCCCGGGCCAGGGCCACGCGCTGACGCTGGCCGCCAGACAGCTGTGCCGGCTTGCGCGCGCCATAGCCGGCCAAGGCCACCATGGCCAGGGCTTCTTCGGCGCGGCTGTAGCGTTCGGCCTTGCCCACGCCTTTTACCTTCAGGCCATAGGCGATGTTGTCCAGCACGTTCATGTGCGGGAACAGCGCATAGTCCTGGAACACTGTGTTGACGTCACGTTGGTAGGGCGGCAGGCCAGCGGCCTCGACCCCTTGGATGCGGATCGAACCGCTGGAGGGTTGCTCGAAGCCTGCGATCAGGCGCAGGCAGGTGGTCTTGCCCGAGCCGGAAGGGCCGAGCATGGAAAAGAACTCGCCATCGATGATGTCGATGCTGACCTGGTCGACGGCCTTGACCTCGCCGAAGGTGCGGGAAACCTGGGTGAACTGGACGGCTAGGGGCATGCGTGGACTCCAGGTATGAATATGTCTCCTGTGCCGGCCTCTTCGCGGGCAAGCCCGCTCCTACAGGTGGAGCGCCACCCTTGCAGGCGGTGAAGAACCTGTGGGCGCGGGCTTGCCCGCGAAAAGGCCGGTACAGGCATTCAGACAACCTCAGCGACCACCCATGATCGCAATGTAGTCCTGGGTCCAGCGGCTGTAAGGCACGAACTTGCCGCCTTGGGCCTGCGGTGTTTTCCAGAAGGCAATCTTGTCGAAGTTGTCAAAGCCGTTGGTCTTGCAGCCCTCGGCCCCCAGCAGCTCGCTGCCGGTGCACGCCGCCGGCACAGCCGGCAACGAGCCGAACCAGGCCGCCACATCGCCTTGCACCTTAGGTTGCAACGACCAGTCCATCCATTTGTAGGCGCAATTGGGGTGCTTGGCCTCGGCGTGCAGCATGGTGGTGTCGGCCCAGCCGGTCGCGCCCTCCTTGGGAATGGTCGAGGCCACTGGCTGGTTCTCGGCCTTGAGGCCATTGACCATGTAGCCCCAGGAGCTGGAGGCAACCACGCCTTCGTTTTTCACATCGCTCATCTGGACCGTGGCGTCATGCCAATAGCGGTGGATCAGCGGTTGTTGCTGGCGCAGCAATTCCAGCACGGCCTTGTATTGTGCCTCGTTCAGTTCGTACGGGTCCTTGATGCCCAGTTCGGGCCTGGCCGACTTCAGGTACAGCGCTGCATCGGCGATGTAGATCGGCCCGTCATAGGCTTGCACGCGGCCCTTGTTTGGCTTGCCGTCGGGCAGGTTCTGCGGCTCGAACACCACGCTCCAGCTGGTGGGTGCCTGCTTGAAGGTGTTGGTGTTGTACAGCAGCACGTTTGGCCCCCACTGGTACGGCGTGCCGTACACCTGCTTGTCGACCACATACCAGCCACCGTTCTGCAGGCGCGGGTCGATGGTTTTCCAGTTGGGGATCAAGGCGGTGTTGATCGGCTGTACGCGCTTGCCTGCAATCAGCCGCAGCGATGCATCGCCCGAGGCGGTGACCAGGTCATAGCCGCCCTTGGTCATCAGGCTGACCATCTCGTCCGAGGTGGCGGCCGTTTTCACGCTGACCTTGCAGCCGGTTTCCTTTTCGAAACCGGTCACCCAGTCGTAGGCCTTGTCGCTTTCACCGCGTTCGATGTAGCCGGGCCAGGCGACGATGTCCAGGCGCCCCTCGCCGGCCCCCAGGGCCTTGGGCGCTTCGGCGGCCTGCAGGCTGGCGCTGGCCAGCATGGCGCAGGTGGTGGCGCCGAGCAATGCGGTCTTGTGCACTGACATGGTGTTCCCTCTTCTTGGCGATCTTGTTCGGGCAGTCATGAGGCAAGCAGTGAAGCAATTGTTATAAGCGTAGTGCGTGAGTGCGAGGTATTGGCGATATCGAGTCTAGTTGGCTTTTTGCCAGCTAACGCAACATCCTGAAGCAAATCCCTGCATGGCGTGTGCTCGGCCAAGCCTTACTCTGGCGTTTGAATCTTCTTACGTGGAGACACGCGAATGAATACCCGGGGCTTGCTTGATCAACTCCTCAAATCCGGCCAGCAACTGCTCGAGAAGCAGGGGGGCGCCACCAAGCCTGGCAACCCTTCAGGCGGGTTGGGCGGGTTGTTGTCCGGAGCAGGGGGCGGCCTGCTGGGTGGGGGCGCTCTGGGCCTGTTGCTGGGTAGCAAGAAGGCCCGCAAGTACGGTGGCAAAGCCCTGACATACGGCGGCCTCGCCGCGCTGGGGGTGCTGGCCTATAAAGCTTACGGCAATTGGCAGGCAAACCAGCGGGGGGCCGCAGCCGAGCCTCAAACCCTCGACCGCCTGCCGCCGGCCCAGGCCGAGCAGCACAGCCAGGCGGTACTGCGCGCCCTGGTGGCGGCGGCCAAGTCCGATGGGCATATCGACGAGCGCGAGCGGGCGTTGATCGAGGGCGAGTTCACGCGCCTGGACAGCGACCGCGAATTGCAGCACTGGCTGCATGCCGAGCTGAACAAGCCGCTGGACCCGGCCGAAGTGGCCCGTGCTGCGCAAACACCGGAGATGGCTGCCGAGATGTACCTGGCCAGCGTGATGATGGTCGATCAGGAAAACTTCATGGAGCGTGCCTACCTGGACGAGCTGGCACGCCAGCTGCGGCTGGACCCGGGCTTGCGCCAGGCGCTGGAGGCTCAGGTGAGGGATGCGGTTGCGCAGTAGCAGCGCTTGTCATGACATTTTCTGCGCTTGTCGAACCGAGCGCGGAAAATGTCACGGCAAGCCCTGGCCAGCTTTTACCCAATCCGCGCATTTCGCCCAATAAACCGTAAGACCTCTGGGCTATACTTCGGCGATTTTTCCCGCTCGTTGTGAATTCCTGAGGGCTGAATGTGAAGAACTGGACCTTGCGCCAACGGATCCTGGCAAGTTTCGCCGTGATCATCGCCATCATGCTGCTGATGATCGTGGCCGCCTACTCGCGGTTGGTGACTATCGAAACCGCCGAAGAGGCGGTGGGGACCGACAGCATTCCCGGCGTCTACTACAGCTCGATGATCCGCAGCGCCTGGGTCGACAGCTACGTCACCAGCCAGCAACTGGTGGGCCTGTCCAACCATCGTGAAATCACTTCGGCCGACCTGGAACTGTTCAGAAGCTTCGATAACCGGCTGAAGCAATACATGACCAGCTACCAGGCCACCATCCACGACAAAGATGACCAGGTCCGCTTCGACAGATTTGTGGAACTGGAAGAGAACTACCTCAAGATCGTCGGTCAGGTGCTCGATGCGTACCGCGAACACAACTACGGCGAAGCCCAGCAGTTGATCACTGATGTCCTCACCCCAGCCTGGGTGGAGGGGCGCAAGCACCTCAATGAAGTCATTGAGAACAATCGGGTTTCTGCCGGCGCCGCCACCAACGAGATCGTCAACGCGGTCAACACGGCCAAAGGCAGCATGGTGGTTTCCCTGTTGCTGGCAATCATCGCTGCCGGCATCTGCGGCCTGCTGCTGATGCGCGCTATCTCGGCGCCCATGCAGCGTATTGTGCATGCCCTCGACAAGCTGCGTTCCGGTGACCTGAGCATGCGCCTGAGCCTGGATCGCAAGGACGAATTCGGTGCCATCGAAAGCGGCTTCAACGAAATGGCCGAGGCACTGGCCAACCTGGTGGCCCAGGCCCAACGCTCGTCGGTGCAGGTGACCACTTCGGTCACCGAAATTGCCGCCACGTCCAAGCAACAGCAGGCCACCGCCACCGAGACGGCCGCCACCACCACCGAAATTGGCGCCACCTCGCGGGAAATCGCCGCGACTTCGCGGGACCTGGTGCGCACCATGACCGAAGTGACGACGGCGGCTGATCAGGCATCCAGTCTGGCGGGCTCCGGGCAACAGGGCCTGGCACGCATGGAAGAGACCATGCACCAGGTGATGGGCGCTGCCGACCTGGTCAATGCCAAGCTTGGTATCCTCAACGAGAAAGCCAGCAACATCACCCAGATGGTGGTAACCATCGTCAAGGTTGCCGACCAGACCAATCTGCTGTCGCTCAACGCCGCCATCGAAGCGGAAAAGGCCGGTGAATATGGCCGCGGCTTTGCCGTGGTCGCGACCGAAGTGCGCCGCCTGGCCGACCAGACCGCCGTGGCCACCTACGACATCGAGCAAATGGTGCGCGAGATCCAGTCAGCAGTGTCGGCCGGTGTCATGGGGATGGACAAGTTCTCCGAAGAAGTGCGCCGCGGCATGTTCGAGGTGCAACAGGTGGGCGAGCAACTCAGCCAGATCATTCACCAGGTGCAGGCGTTGGCGCCGCGCGTATTGATGGTCAACGAAGGCATGCAGGCCCAGGCCACCGGTGCCGAGCAGATCAACCAGGCACTGGCCCAGCTCAGCGATGCCAGCACCCAGACTGTCGAGTCGCTGCGTCAGGCCAGCTATGCCATCGATGAGCTGAGCCAGGTGGCCGCGGGCCTGCGTGGCGGCGTGTCGCGCTTCAAAGTCTGACCGCGATGAACGACTTGCAACTGCGCACCGCGCGGGCGGCGAACACCGGGGGGGCGTTGTACCTGCAGTTTCGCATCAGAGCGCAGCGTTTTGCCCTGAGCGTGCACGAGGTGATCGAAGTGTTGCCGCGTCAGCCGCTCAAGCCGATCGCCCAGGCACCTGCCTGGGTCGCGGGCATCCTCGCCCATCGTGGCCAGTTGGTTCCGGTCATCGACCTTGCCGCCTTGAGCTTTGGCCAGCCGGCGGTGCAACGCACCAGCACCCGCTTGGTGCTGGTGCACTACCGAGGCGGCCTGCAGCTTGGCCTGATCCTGGAGCAGGCCACCGAAACCCTGCGTTGCCAACCGGACGAGTTCCAGCCCTATGGGGTGGACACCGGTGAAGCGCCTTATCTGGGCCCGGTGCGCCAGGATGCCCAGGGGCTGCTGCAGCGCATCGAAGTCAATGACCTGCTGCCCGACACCGTGCACGCATTGCTGTACACGCAAGACCCGACAGGGATGCCAACATGAACGAACAGCGTTTCTTCCGCTTCTTGCGCGAGCGTATTGGCCTGGACGTGGAGTCGGTGGGCGCGCCCATGGTCGAACGCGCGCTGCGCCAACGTTGCGTGGCTGCGGGCGCGATGGACCTGGACGATTACTGGCTGCGCCTGCAGCAGTCGGCAGATGAGCAACAGGCGCTGATCGAAGCGGTGATCGTCCCGGAAACCTGGTTTTTCCGTTACCCCGAATCCTTCACTGCGCTGGCCAGCCTGGCCCATAAACGCCTGGCTAAACTGGCTGGCGCGCGCCCGCTGCGATTACTCAGCCTGCCGTGTTCTACTGGCGAGGAGCCCTATTCGCTGGCCATGGCCTTGTTTGACGCCGGCATGGCGCCTGGGGCATTCCTTGTCGATGGAATGGACATCAGCCCAAGTTCAGTAGCCAAGGCCGTACAGGCGGTGTATGGGCGCAATGCGTTCCGGGGTAGCGAACTGGGTTTTCGCGAGCGCTACTTCGATGCTCTGGACGAAGGCCACCGCCTGCATGAGCGGGTACGCCAGCAAGTCAGCCTGCGGGTGGGCAATGTGCTTGACCCGGCGCTGGCCAGCCGCGACGGCCTGTATGACTTCGTGTTCTGTCGCAATCTGTTGATCTATTTCGACGTACCGACCCAACAGCGTGTGTTCGAAGTGCTCAAGCGCTTGCTGCATCCGCAGGGTGTGCTGTTCATCGGCCCGGCCGAAGGCAGCTTGTTGGCACGCATGGGCATGCGTCCATTGGGGATCGCCCAGTCGTTTGCCTATGTGCGTCATGAAGGCGACAGCGCCCCCTTGGCAGCGGCACCCGCCCAACCCGCCAAGCGTGCGTTCACGGCGTTGCCCGCACCGGTTTATCCGCAGCCCAGTGTGCCGTTGCCGCGTCCGCTGCGTGTGCTGCCCGTGGTGGCCAGGCCAGCGCCAGCCCGCGAGCACAGGCACGAGGGGGCCAGCGAATTGCTGGCCGACATTGCCCGGTTGGCCAATGCCGGTGCCAGCGAGCAGGCCCGTAGCGAATGCCAACGCTACCTGAGCCAGTACCCGCCGTCGGCACAGGTGTACTACTGGCTGGGTTTGCTCAGTGATACCGAAGGCGATGCGCAGCAGGCGCTGAGCCACTATCGCAAGGCCCTGTACCTGGAACCACAGCACCCCGAGGCGCTGGTGCACCTGGCCGCTTTGCTGGCGGCCCAGGGTGACCTGGCCGGCGCTCGGCGCCTTCAGGAGCGCGCGGCGCGGGCTGGCCGGGAGTCTGAACGATGAACAGTGAATCCGCGATGCAGTTGCTCGCCGAGGATGACGCGCACATTGACGACTGCTGGAACCGCATTGGCGTGCGCGGGGACAAGCAGTGCCCACTGCTGGAGCGGCATGTCCATTGCCGCAATTGCGAGGTGTATGCCGCTGCGGCCACGCGTTTGCTCGACCGCTATGCGCTGGTGCAGGAGCACCAGGCTGCGGCGGTGCAGCCGGACGCGGAAAACACCGGTCGCTCCATGCTGCTGTTCCGTCTGGGCGAAGAGTGGCTGGCGCTGGCTACCGCCTGCCTGGCCGAAATCGCCCCGCTGCAGGCGGTGCATTCATTGCCGCACCAGCGCTCGCGGCTGCTGCATGGGGTTGCCAATGTGCGCGGTGCGTTGGTGCCGTGCCTGTCACTGGCTGATTTGCTGGGGGTGCAGGCCGGCTCCACCGAGCAACGCAGCGCACGGGCGATGCCCCGTATGCTGATTCTGGCCGCCGAAGGCGGGCCGGTGGTGATGGCTGTCGAGGAAATCGACGGTATTCACCGGCTCGACCCGCAGTTGCTGGGCAGTGGCCGGGACGCCACACGCTTCACCGCCGCAGTCTTGCAGTGGCGCGGCCGCAGCGTGCGGGTTCTGGACGATCAACATTTACTGTCTGCCGTGCAGCGGAGCCTGTCATGACCCCAGAGCAAATGCGCGACGCATCGTTGCTCGAACTGTTCAGCCTGGAGGCCGAGGCGCAGACCCAAGTGCTCAGTGCCGGCCTGATGGCACTGGAACGCAACCCTACTCAGGCCGACCAGCTCGAGGCCTGCATGCGCGCTGCCCACTCGCTCAAGGGGGCAGCGCGCATTGTCGGGGTGGATGCTGGCGTCAGTGTCGCCCACGTCATGGAAGACTGTCTGGTGGCGGCCCAGGAAGGCCGACTGCGGCTGACCGCCGAGCATATTGACGCGCTGTTGCAAGGTACCGACCTGTTGATGCGTATTGCCACGCCCGGCGATGCCGGTGCGCAGGCGACCTTGCCGGTGTTTCTTGCGCAAATGGCCAGCCTGCTCGACCCGGGCGCCTCTGCCATGCCTGTGGTGCCGCTGGCTGCATCCGTGCCGCCGGAGCCGCCGCTGGCAACCCTGCCGCCTGCACCTGTGGTAATGCCAGCCGGACCGCGGGAACCAGAGCCCGAACCCGCCCTGCGGCGCAAGGCTGGCAAGCGCGCTGGCGAAGGTGCTGAGCGGGTACTGCGTGTCACAGCTGACCGCCTTAATAGCCTGCTTGACCTGTCCAGCAAGTCGCTGGTGGAAACCCAGCGGCTCAAGCCATACCTGGCTACCCTTCAGCGCCTCAAGCGCATGCACGGCCAAGGTATGCAGGCGCTTGACGGCTTGCGCATGCAACTGGAAGGCACGGGGCAGGGCAGTGAGGTGCTCGAAGCCTTGGCACAGACCCAGCGCCTGCTGGCAGAGACCCAGCAGATTCTACAGCAGCAGGCAGCCGACCTGGATGAGTTCGGCTGGCAGGCCAGTCAGCGTGCGCAGTTGTTGTATGACACCGCCCTGGCCTGTCGGATGCGGCCGTTTGCCGACGTACTGACCGGGCAAAGCCGGATGGTCCGCGACCTGGGCCGTTCGCTGGGCAAGCCGGTGCGGCTGGTGGTGGAAGGGGAGAAGACCCAGGTCGACCGCGATGTGCTGGAAAAGCTCGAAGCACCGCTGACCCACCTGTTGCGCAATGCCGTCGACCACGGCATCGAGTTGCCCGAGCGGCGCCTGCTGGCGGGCAAGCCGGACGAGGGGGTGATCCGCCTGCGGGCTTCGCACCAGGCGGGCATGCTCAGCCTGGAGCTGGTCGACGATGGCGCCGGTATCGACCTGGAGCGCCTGCGCAGCAGCATCGTCGAGCGCGCCCTGTCGCCCGCTGACACGGTGACGCGGATGAGTGAGGCGGAGCTGCTGACGTTCCTGTTCCTGCCCGGTTTCAGCCTGCGTGACAAGGTTACCGAAGTGTCCGGCCGCGGTGTGGGGCTGGATGCGGTGCAGCACTTGATCCGCGAGCTGCGCGGCTCGATCGAATTGACCCAGGTGGCAGGGCAGGGTTGTCGCTTCCATCTTCAGGTACCGCTGACCCTGTCGGTCGTTCGCAGCCTGGTGGTCGAGGTGGGCGGGGAGGCTTACGCCTTCCCGCTGGCGCATATCGAACGCACGCTGGAAGTGACCGCCGAACAGATCGTGCAGATCGAAGGGCGCCAGCACTTCTGGCACGAAGGCCGGCATATTGGCCTGGTGGCGGCCAGCCAGTTGCTCAATCGCCCGGCGGGGCAAAGCGACGAAGCCAGCTTGCGGGTAGTGGTGATTCGTGAGCGCGAGCAGCTGTACGGGGTGGCCGTGGAGCGGTTGGTGGGGGAGCGGGTGCTGGTCGTGATGCCGCTCGACCCACGCCTGGGGAAGGTGCAGGACATTTCCTCCGGCGCCTTGCTCGATGATGGCTCGGTGGTCCTGATTGTCGATGTCGAAGACTTGCTACGCTCGGTGGAAAAACTGCTCAGCACCGGCAGCCTGGAGCGCATCGAACGCGGCAGCAGCGGAGCCCGTGGCGCAGTCCGCAAACGCATCCTGGTGGTCGACGACTCGCTGACCGTGCGCGAACTGCAGCGCAAGCTGCTGGGCAACCGTGGCTACGACGTGGCGGTGGCGGTGGATGGCATGGACGGCTGGAACGCCCTGCGCAGTGAGGACTTCGACCTGCTGATCACCGACATCGACATGCCGCGCATGGACGGTATCGAGCTGGTTACCCTGGTGCGTCGCGACCAGCGCCTGCAGTCGTTGCCGGTGATGGTGGTGTCCTATAAAGACCGTGAGGAAGACCGACGGCGCGGGCTGGACGCTGGCGCCGACTACTATTTGGCAAAGGCCAGCTTCCACGACGATGCGTTGCTGGATGCTGTGGTGGAGCTGATCGGAGGTGCTCAGGGATGAAGATCGCCATCGTCAATGACATGCCCCTGGCCGTCGAAGCGTTGCGCCGGGCGGTCGCCCTGGAGCCCGCACACCAGGTTGTGTGGGTGGCCAGCAACGGTGCCGAGGCGGTGCAGCGCTGCACCGAGCAGTTACCGGACCTGATCCTCATGGACCTGATCATGCCGGTGATGGACGGTGTCGAGGCGACCCGGCGGATCATGGCCGAAACCCCGTGCGCCATCGTCATCGTGACGGTCGACCGTAAACAGAACGTACACCGGGTATTCGAGGCCATGGGCCATGGCGCTCTCGATGTGGTCGACACGCCTGCGCTCGGCGCTGGCGATGCCCGCGAAGCAGCGGCGCCATTGCTGCGCAAGATCCTCAATATTGGCTGGCTGGTCGGCCAGCAGCGGGCACCTGCCGCAAGGTCGGTCGCTGCGCCGCTGCGCGAGGCTTCCCAGCGCCGCGGGTTGGTGGCAATCGGGTCTTCGGCAGGTGGCCCTGCAGCACTCGAAGTATTGCTCAAGGGCTTGCCGGCAGCGTTTCCGGCGGCCATCGTGCTGGTCCAGCATGTGGACCAGGTGTTTGCCGCAGGCATGGCCGAGTGGCTCAGCAGCGCGGCAGGCCTGCCGGTGCGCCTGGCCCGTCAAGGCGAACCGCCGCAGCCAGGGCAGGTACTCCTGGCCGGTACCAACCACCACATTCGCCTGCTACAGGGCGGCCAACTGGCCTACACTGCCGAACCTGTGAATGAAATCTACCGGCCCTCGATCGATGTGTTCTTTGAGAGCGTGGCACGTTACTGGAATGGTGATGCGGTGGGCGTGCTGCTCACCGGCATGGGCCGCGACGGTGCCCAAGGCCTGAAGCTGATGCGTCAGCAGGGCTTTCTGACCATTGCCCAGGACCAGGCCAGCAGCGCGGTGTACGGCATGCCCAAGGCTGCTGCGGCTATTGATGCCGCGGTGGAAATTCGCCCGCTGGAACGCATAGCCGGGCGCTTGACTGAATTTTTCGCAAAATGACGAAATGTATTGAATCACGCCGCCAGGCCGGTAGTGATCGGGTGAACAATGATGAATGATTTACCGATCGAAGGTTTCGCGACCACCAATGAGAACTCGGCGATGGTGCTGCTGGTCGACGATCAGGCCATGATCGGCGAAGCGGTGCGGCGTGGCTTGGCCGATGAAGACAACATCGACTTCCACTTTTGTGCCGATCCGCACCAGGCGGTGGCCCAGGCCATGCGCATCAAGCCCACGGTCATTCTTCAAGACCTGATCATGCCTGGCCTGGACGGCTTGACCCTGGTGCGCGAGTACCGCAACAACCCGGTCACCCAGGACATCCCGATCATCGTCCTGTCGACCAAGGAAGACCCGCTGGTCAAGAGTGCGGCATTTGCCGCCGGGGCCAACGACTACCTGGTCAAGCTGCCTGACACCATCGAACTGGTGGCCCGCATCCGCTACCACTCGCGTTCCTACCTGACCCTGCTGCAGCGCGACGAGGCCTACCGTGCCCTGCGCGTCAGCCAGCAGCAGTTGCTTGATTCCAACCTGATGCTGCAGCGGCTGATGAACTCCGATGGCCTGACCGGGCTGTCCAACCGCCGGCACTTCGACGAATACCTGGAGCTGGAATGGCGCCGGGCCATGCGTGAACAGCAGCAGTTGTCGTTGCTGATGATCGACGTGGATTACTTCAAAGTCTACAACGACAGCTTTGGCCATCTGGCCGGTGACGAGGCCTTGCGCCAGGTCGCCGAAGCCATCCGTAGCTCGTGCTCGCGGCCGACCGACCTGCCGGCGCGCTATGGCGGCGAAGAGTTCGCCCTGGTGCTGCCCAATACCTCGCCAGGCGGGGCGCGGCTGGTGGCTGAAAAACTGCGCCAGACCGTGCTGGGCCTTGGCATCCCCCATACTGCGCCGACGGCTGATACGTTCTTGACCGTGAGCATCGGCCTGGCCACCCAGACTCCGGCTATCGGCAGCCATTGCCGGCAGCTGATTTCGGCGGCCGATAAAGGTCTTTACCTGGCCAAGAACGGTGGGCGTAACCAAGTCGGCATCGCCTGAGCTCCTGGAGACGGCGCGGCCTGTGTGGGAGCGCAGGTTGCCCTATCTACATACGACCGCCCGGCGGGTCTGCCGCCATGCTGCGGACTCGGTTATACTCGCGGGCTTTTCACCGAATTCGCGCGAGTAGCCAGCCCATGGAAATCCAACCGATCCTGAACACCATCAAGGACCTCACCGAACGTTCCCAGTCAATTCGGGGGTATCTTTGACTACGATCACAAGCATGACCGCCTGATCGAAGTCAACCGCGAGCTGGAAGACCCCAACGTCTGGAACAAGCCTGAGTACGCCCAGGCACTGGGCCGCGAGCGTGCCATGCTGGCCCAGGTCGTCGAGACCCTGGACAAGCTGTCCAACGGCCTGGGTGACTGCCAGGACCTGCTCGACATGGCCGTCGAGGAAAATGACGAAAGCGCCGTCGGCGACGTCGTGACCGAGCTGGAAGGCCTGGAAGAAAACCTGGCCCAGCTTGAGTTCCGTCGCATGTTCAGCGGCGAGATGGACATGAACAACGCCTACCTGGACATCCAGGCCGGCTCCGGTGGTACCGAGGCGCAGGACTGGGCCAACATCCTGCTGCGCATGTACCTGCGCTGGGCCGACAAGCGTGGTTTCGACGCCACCATCATCGAGCTTTCCGAAGGCGAGGTCGCCGGTATCAAGGGCGCCACCGTGCACATCAAGGGCGAGTACGCCTTCGGCTGGCTGCGCACCGAGATCGGCGTGCACCGCCTTGTGCGCAAAAGCCCGTTCGACTCCGGCGCCCGTCGTCACACGTCGTTCTCGGCGGTGTTCGTGTCGCCTGAGATCGACGACAAGGTCGAGATCGACATCAACCCGTCCGACCTGCGTATCGACACCTACCGCTCCTCGGGTGCCGGTGGTCAGCACGTGAACACCACCGACTCTGCGGTGCGTATCACCCACGTGCCTACCAACACCGTGGTGGCCTGCCAGAACGAACGCTCCCAGCACGCCAACAAGGACACCGCCATGAAAATGCTGCGGGCCAAGTTGTACGAGCTGGAAATGCAGAAGCGCAACGCCGCTTCGCAGGCGCTGGAAGACAGCAAGTCGGACATCGGCTGGGGCCACCAGATTCGCTCCTACGTGCTGGATGACTCGCGCATCAAGGACCTGCGTACCGGCGTCGAACGCAGCGACTGCCAGAAGGTCCTCGATGGCGACCTTGACCAGTACCTGGAAGCGAGCCTCAAGCAGGGCCTGTAAGCCGCACACCCATGCCGCGCTACCTGGCCAGCCGCCGGTAGCGCGTGCCCTGCCCGGAACGGGCAACGAATACCTGATGGAAAGAATGACGACATGAGCGACCTGAAGACCGAATCGCAAGACCTGCAACAGGAAGAAAACGCCCTGATCGCCCTGCGCAAGGAAAAACTTGCCGCCGAGCGTGCCAAGGGCAATGCCTTCCCCAACGACTTCCGTCGCGACAGCTACTGCAACGACCTGCAGAAGCAATACGCGGACAAGACCAAGGAAGAGCTGGAAGCAGCCGCGATCCCGGTCAAGGTAGCCGGCCGCATCATGCTCAACCGTGGCTCGTTCATGGTGATCCAGGACATGACTGGCCGTATTCAGGTCTACGTCAACCGCAAGACCCTGCCGGAAGAAACCCTGGCCGCGGTCAAGACCTGGGACCTGGGCGACATCATCAGCGCCGAAGGCACCCTGGCCCGTTCCGGCAAGGGCGACCTGTACGTCGAAATGACCAACGTGCGCCTGCTGACCAAGTCGCTGCGCCCGCTGCCCGACAAGCACCACGGCCTGACCGACACCGAGCAGCGCTACCGCCAGCGCTACGTCGACCTGATGGTCAACGAAGAAACCCGCCACACCTTCCGTGTGCGTTCGCAGGTGATCTCGCACATCCGCAAGTTCCTCATCGAGCGTGACTTCCTTGAAGTCGAAACGCCGATGCTGCAGACCATCCCGGGCGGCGCCGCTGCCAAGCCGTTCGAAACCCACCACAACGCCCTGGACATGGCCATGTTCCTGCGTATCGCGCCGGAGCTGTACCTCAAGCGCCTGGTCGTGGGTGGCTTCGAAAAAGTGTTCGAGATCAACCGTAACTTCCGCAACGAAGGCGTTTCGACTCGTCACAACCCTGAATTCACCATGCTCGAGTTCTACCAGGCCTACGCCGACTACCGCGACAACATGGACCTCACCGAGGAACTGTTCCGCGAGCTGGCGCAACTGGTACTGGGCTCTACCGACGTACCGTACGGCGACAAGGTCTTCCACTTCGGCGAGCCGTTCGTACGCCTGTCGGTGTTCGACTCGATCCTCAAGTACAACCCGGAGCTGACCGCCGCCGACCTGCAGGACGTCGACCGCGCCCGTGAGATTGCCAGGAAGGCTGGCGCCAAGGTGCTGGGCCATGAAGGCCTGGGCAAGCTGCAGGTGATGATTTTCGAAGAGCTGGTCGAGCACAAGCTGGAACAGCCGCACTTCATTACCGAGTACCCGTTCGAAGTGTCGCCGCTGGCCCGTCGCAACGACGACAACCCGGCCGTTACCGACCGTTTCGAGCTGTTCATCGGTGGCCGCGAGATCGCCAACGCCTACTCCGAGCTCAACGATGCCGAAGATCAGGCCGAGCGCTTCCTGGCCCAGGTGGCCGAGAAGGACGCGGGTGACGATGAAGCCATGCACTATGACGCCGATTTCGTTCGTGCGCTGGAGTACGGCATGCCGCCGACCGCCGGTGAAGGTATCGGCATCGACCGCCTGGTGATGCTGCTGACCAACTCGCCGTCGATCCGCGACGTCATCCTGTTCCCGCACATGCGTCCGCAGGCCTGAGTGAGCTGAACGAGCCGCCTTTCGAGGCGGCTTTTTCTTGCCTGAAGCTTTATGTTGTCAGTACCGGCCTCTTCGCGGGTAAACCCGCTCCTACAAAGGCCTTGTAGGAGCGGGTTTACCCGCGAAGGGGCCAGCACTGACGAAACACCGCCCATGAGGTATCCCCTGTGACACCCGCCATGCCTGACCAAGGCGCCGCCGGCATCGCCACCGCCGTCGCCGAAAGCGTGCAATACCAAGGCCGCAAGACTGCCCGCCAAGGCAGCGAACAGCGTCGCCAGTTGATTCTCGATGCCGCCATGCGCATTGTCGTGCACGATGGCGTGCGCGGTGTGCGCCACCGGGCAGTGGCCGCCGAGGCCGGCGTGCCATTGTCGGCCACCACCTACTACTTCAAGGACATCGAGGACCTGCTCACCGATACCTTTGCCCAGTACGTCGAGCGCAGTGCGGCTTACATGGCCAAGCTGTGGGCCAACACCGAGGTGGTGTTGCGCCAGTTGCTTGCACAGGGCGATGGCAGCCCGCAGGCCCGGGCGCGGCTGGCTGACGAGGTGGCGCGCATGACCGCCGACTACGTTCAGCGGCAACTGCTGAACCGCCGTGACTTCCTGATGGCCGAGCAGGCCTTTCGCCAGGAAGCATTGCTGTGCCCGCGACTGGCTGAGCTGGTGTGCGCTCATGAGCAGATCCTGCTGCACGGCACCCGGCAATTGCTGCAGGTCGTGGGCTCGCGGCAGCCGGAGCAGGATGCACAGATGTTGACGGCGATTATCGAGCAGTTGGAATATCAAGGCCTGCTCAAGCAAGCGAATGCGCAAGCCGATGGGCAGATGCTCGCTATGCTTACCCGATACCTGCAGCTGGTGCTGGCATCGGCCTGAGCCGAGAACGACCTTTTCAAGGAGAACCTGATGAGAGCCTGGCGTGTGGTGTTGTTGACTTTGTCATTCCTGCTGCTGGGCGGTTGTCTGGTGACCTTCCATGAGCCTTTGCCCAGCAACCAGGCAGCGCCCAAGGCCTTGCTCGGCAAGTGGAGCAGCAAGGACGCCTGGGGAGAGCCGTTGAAACTGGTGATCAGCCGTAGCGGTGGCGACGCCTACAAGGCAGTGGCCACCGCCAAGGGCAAGGCGCCTGAAGAGTACGTGTTCACCGTGTCACGCCATGGCAACCGCTGGTACTTGTCGGCCGGCGTGCCCAAGCGCCTGGGTGGCAATTTCCTGATTGGCGGCTTCGATATCGTCGATGGCAAGGAACTGGTGGTCTACAACCTGGATGTCGAGCAGGTACAGCAGGCGGTGGACAAGAAGGAACTGATTGGTCGCAGTACCGAGGTGCCGGAGGACAACGGCGACGGCGTGCTGATCGACAGCCCGGCGGCGAGGGTGCTGGCCTACCTGGACGACCCGGCCAACTCCGACCTGTTCGTCGAAGTGGCGCGGTTCCAGCGTTCCGGCAAGTAGTTGCCTGTACCGGCCTCTTTGCGGGCCTGCCCGCGAAGAGGCCGGTACAGGTTTCGTGTACTAGAAAGGAGTCCCCGGTGGACGAATACCAGCAAACCATCCGCGCCCTGTCCGACCGCATCGTCGCGGCACAGACGCCTATCCGGGTCCTGGACGCGGTGAAGTGGGACGACAACATCCGCCAGGGCTTTCTCAAGGCCAAGGGCAAGGAGCCGCCGGCGGTTGATCGTGCCTACTACCAATCGCGTCCGCTGTCGTTCGACTCCAGCGCGGTCAAGGCCGAGTTCCAGGGCATCGAGCGCGACATCATTCGCCAGTTGGGCCAGTTCAACCCGGTCGGGCAGATCATGAAGCGCATGTGCCGCGAATACCGCATGGTGGTGCGCATGCTTGAAGCGCGCGGTACCGAGGACTTCGGCCTGATCTCCCAGGAGCTGTACGGCGCCGCCTCGGATGCTTTCCACGCCGGTGATCCGACCCTGGCCGACCTTGGCCTGATGCTGTCGGACTACCTGAACAACATCGATGGCCGTGGTGACCTCAAGGATGAGCCAAAGAATCTCACCGCCAAGGAGGCGGTGGAGATCCTCCAGCACCGGCTGAACAACGTGTTCGGCGAGGCTGAAGGGACCATTCGCGTGTTCGAGTCCGACGGTATCGTCGCCGATGCCGCAGCCGGTGCCGACTACATCAAGGTGCGTGCCGATGCCATGTTCAACGCCCGCGATGTGCGCGCCCTGGAGGTGCATGAAGGGTTGGTGCATGTCGGCACCACGCTCAATGGCCTGAACCAGCCGATCTGCACCTTCCTGGCCAAAGGCCCGCCCTCATCGACGGTAACCCAGGAGGGCCTGGCGATTCTCATGGAGGTGATCGCCTTTGCCTCCTACCCCAGCCGCCTGCGCAAGCTCACCAACCGCACCCGTGCCATCCACATGGTCGAGGAGGGTGCAGACTTCATGCAGGTCTACGGTTTCTTCCGCGAGCAGGGCTTTGAGATGGCGCAGAGCTACAGCAACGCCAGCCGGGTGTTCCGCGGGTCGGTACCCAACGGCCTGCCATTCACCAAGGACTTGTCCTATCTCAAGGGCTTCATCATGGTTTACAACTACATTCAGTTGGCCGTGAAGAAGGGCAAACTGGAACAGATCCCGTTGCTGTTCTGTGGCAAGACCACCCTGGAAGACATGCGCACCCTGCGCCAACTTGTCGAGGAAGGGTTGGTCGAGCCGCCCAAGTACCTGCCTGAACAGTTCCGCGACCTGAGTGCGCTGTCGGCCTGGATGTGCTTCTCCAACTTCCTCAACCACCTGAGCCTGGATCGCATTGAAGCCGACTACGCGAACATTCTCTGAGCACTGCCGCCTGCTCGTCCTCGGCCTGGCCCTGCTGAGCCTTGGCGGTTGCAGCAGCCTGTTGTTCTACCCCGAGCGTGGTCAGGCCTTCACCCCTGAGCGTGCCAAGCTGGAATACCGCGATGTCACGCTGACCACTGCTGATGGCATCCGCCTTCACGGTTGGTGGCTGCCAGCCAAGGCCGGGGTCGAGGTCAAGGGCACGGTGCTGCACCTGCACGGCAACGGCGGTAACCTGCCAGGGCACCTGGGGGGTAGCTACTGGTTGCCGGAGCAGGGCTACCAGGTGTTGATGATCGATTACCGCGGCTATGGCTTGTCTCAGGGCCAGCCGAGCCTGCCAGAGGTGTACCAGGACATTGCTGCAGCCATGGCCTGGCTGGAGCAGGCGCCCGAGGTCAAGGGCAAGCCGCTGGTACTGCTGGGGCAGAGCCTGGGCGGTGCCATGGCCATTCATTACCTGGCGGCCCACCCCGAGCAGCGTCAGCGCTTCAGCGCCCTGGTGTTCGATGGCGTGCCGGCCAGTTACCGCGCGGTGGGGCGCTTTGCGCTCAGCACCTCCTGGATGACCTGGCCATTGCAGGTTCCGCTGTCGTGGCTAGTGCCGGACGGCGACAGCGCGATCCACTCGATCGAGCGATTGAGCAGCCCGCCCAAGTTGTTTTTCCACAGCATCGACGACAACCTGGTGCCGATGGACAACGGCATCCGCCTGTATCAGCACGCGCCACCACCGCGGGTGCTGCAACTGACCCGAGGGGGGCACGTGCAGACCTTCGCCGACCCTACCTGGCGCCAGGTGATGCTGCGGTTCCTCGATGACCCCAGCCATTTCAACGGCCTGCGGCGGCTTGCCGAAGTGCCCAATTTCCCTGATGAGAAGAACAAGCAATGAGTGAAGAACGCAACGCCATCCCGCTGATCCTGACCGGCGTCGGCAGCATCATCGTGACGGTGGGGGCCTTGTGGTATTACGGTTACCTGCATTTCGCCAAGCCCGAAGATGCCCTGCTGCTGCAGGATTTCACCATGCTCAAGACCATCCCCGGCGAGGACTACAAGGTATCGCTGGACCCGGCGCCGCAAGTGGCCCAGTGCGTCGACGGCGTGCTGGTGCTGTTCGACACCCAGCAGAAAGGCCTGACCGGCGTGCTGGTGGACAACCGCAAGCGCGCGGTGCGCTGCATGGGCGAGGAAACACCGCAGCAGGTGCAGTGAGCCGGCCCTTTCGCGGGCAAGCCCGCGCCTGCGACGACTTCATTGCCCCCGTCGGAGCGGTTTCACCCGCGAAGAGGCCAGAACAGGCAAAAGAAAGCCCCGCGTCGATCGCGGGGCTTGTCCTTTCAGCTAGCCAGCCTTAGCGCTGAACCTGGCTCACCGAGCGTGGTGCCACCGGCTGGTTGTCGTTGGAGATGGTCACCTCCACCCGACGGTTCTGCGCACGTCCCGAGTTGCTCGAGTTGTCCGCTACCGGGTACTCCTTGCCATAGCCCTGGGAAACGATACGCGCCGGATCTACCCCGGCACGCACCAGTGCCATGCGCACGCTGTTGGCACGGCGCTCGGACAGGGTCTGGTTGTAGTTGGCCGAGCCGACGCTGTCGGTGTAGCCCTCGACGATCACCTTGCGTTCCGGGTTTTCCTGAAGGAACTGGGCCAGCTTGGTGATGTTCGGGTAAGCGCTGCTCTTGAGTTCGGCCTTGTTGAAGTCGAACAGCACGTCGCCGAAGGTCACCAGCGTTCCGCGGTCGGTCTGCTTGGCGTTGAGGCTGTCCTGCAGCTTGGCGATCTGCGCGTCGCGGGCATCCAGCTTGGCCTGGGCGCGCTGGGCCGAGGCATTCTTCAGTTCAGCTTCGGCGGTGCGCAGGGCAATGGTCTGCTTGGCCACTTCGACGCGCTGGTTGGTCAGGTAGGCCAATTGGTCGACTTTCTTCTCGTCTTCACGGTCCATGTAGGCCTTGTCGGCCTTGTTCAGCCAGTCCTGAGCGTCCTTGGTCTCCAGTGCCGCGACTTTGCTCGCTTGCGGGTCGCTCTGCAGCGAAGAGAAGTTGGTGCGGGCCGATTCCAGGTTGGCATTCGGATCGTGCGAGCAGGCAGCAAGACCGACGCTCAGGGCCAGCAGGGCGGGAATCATGACGTGTTTGCGCATAGTGTTCATCCTTTGATCGTGTGCGAAGGCTAAGGTTGGCGGGGCAGGGCTTATTGAGCGCTGCGCAGGCCTTCCTCACGTACGTCCTGAACGCCCTGGCGGGCATCCTGCACGGCCTTCTGGGCTTTAGCTGCCTGGGCCTTGCGTTCGGCGAGGCGTGCATCCCATTCGGCCTGTTGGGCCAGGCGCTTGGCCTCGTCGTACTTCTTGTCATGCATGGCGATTTCGGCTTGCTTGAACTTGTCCTGAGCCGCTTTCATTTCCACGGCGGCGAACTCGGTACCGCCAGCGCTGACGGCGGAGTTCACGGCGGACTGGGTAACGGCATACTGCTCGGTGGGCGGATTGCCCGCACAGCCGGCCAGGACCAGGCTACTGCCCAGCGCCAGCGCGGCCAGCTTGAACCCGCGCACATGAGTGGATGACAGTTGGCTAGTGCGGGTCTTCATGGTGGTCAGCTCCATTGGATCACTCCTGATAACGACGATGTCCGTAGCAGTCCATCGCTCAATCCCTGACAAAACCGCGCGCTTCAGCTCAACGGTGCACGAGGGCAGTGTGCAGGGTTTTAGCGTGATGGCTATTGGCTCCGACTCGAACGTTTTTCGAATAGTTCAGAAAAAAGCGCTGTAATCGAATAACTATTTCTGACTGATCGGTCAGTGCGATTTACCTGGAACTTTCCCAGGCTGGAGCGGTATTCCGGGCCTTGAGCAGGCCCGGAATGCTGGGGCGCAGGATTATTTGTCGGTGTCGACTGTCGCGTTGCTCAAGTTGTGCAGGTGCTGGCGGGACAGGGAGAGAAAGCGCGGTGTAGGACCAACGTCTTCGTACAGCGGGTCGCCTTCTTCGTCGGTGGCGATGACCTGGCGGCCCTGCACATAGGGGAAACTGGCTTCCAGTTCTTCAAGGGCGGCGGCGACCAGTTCGCCGAGCAGTTCTTCGGCGGTGCGCTTGGGGTACATGTCGATCAGCGCGGCCAGGCGCGCTTCGGACTCCAGGTCCAGATGCAGGACATGGCCGGTACGGCTGAGGGTACCGGCGGCATTCTGTTCCCAGTGCTGGGCGAGTTCACGGATTTTCATGATGACCTCTGTTGACGCCTGGAAAGGCTGCACTGCATGGGAGTGCTGTGCTTTCACTTTAGTTTGGTTTGGCCGATCACGGCTTGCCATCGTCGCCCGGCTGTGGGCACTCTTGGGGGATACCGCCCCCCTGTAGGAGCGGGTTTACCCGCGAACACCGGCAACGCCGGTGCCAGGCACCGCATTGGGCTCTTCACGGGTTAACCCGCTCTGGCACAGGGCGCGCCAAGGCTGAGAGGGATGCAACGGAGAGAGCGCCAGTGACCGATATCGATGTGCGTTTGCGTGAAGATGTCCATGTGTTGGGGGAGCTGCTTGGCGAAACCATTCGCCAGCAGCACGGCGATGCGTTCCTGCAGAAAATCGAGGACATCCGCCACAGTGCCAAGGCCGACCGCCGTGGCCCGGGTGAGCAGCTGAGCTCAACCTTGGCGGACCTGGCCGAAGAAGACCTGCTGCCCGTAGCGAGGGCCTTCAACCAGTTCCTCAACCTGGCCAACATGGCCGAGCAGTACCAGTTGATCCGCCGCCGCGACGCTGACCAGCCCGAGCCGTTCGAAGCGCAGGTACTGCCCGAGCTGCTGGGGCGCTTGAAGCAGGCCGGCCACAGCAACGATGCCCTGGCCCGGCAACTGGCCAAGCTCGATATCCAGTTGGTGCTCACCGCACATCCCACCGAAGTGGCCCGTCGCACGCTGATCCAGAAGTACGACGCGATCGCCGGCCAACTGGCCGCGCAGGACCATCGTGACCTGACCTCGGCAGAACGCCAGCAAGTACGTGAACGCCTGCGCCGGCTGATCGCCGAGGCCTGGCACACCGAGGAAATCCGCCGTACCCGGCCTACGCCGGTAGACGAAGCCAAGTGGGGTTTCGCAGTGATCGAGCATTCACTGTGGCATGCCATCCCCAGCCACCTGCGCAAGGTCGACAAGGCCCTGCTGGAGGCCACTGGCCTGCGCCTGCCGCTGGAGGCCGCGCCGATTCGCTTTGCCTCGTGGATGGGTGGGGACCGTGATGGCAACCCCAATGTAACGGCTGCCGTCACCCGCGAAGTACTCCTGCTGGCGCGCTGGATGGCCGCCGACCTGTTCCTGCGCGACATCGATGCACTGGCCGCCGAGTTGTCCATGCAGCAGGCCAACGACGCCCTGCGCAAACAGGTTGGCGACAGTGCCGAACCCTACCGCGCTGTGCTCAAGCAACTGCGCGACCGCCTGCGTGCGACACGCGCATGGGCGCATTCGGCCTTGACCAGCAAGCAACCGGCCGGTGCAGACGTGCTGGTGGACAACCGCGAGCTGATCGCGCCGCTGGAGCTGTGCTACCAGTCACTGCACGAATGCGGCATGGGCGTGATCGCCGAGGGGCCGCTGCTTGACTGCCTGCGTCGTGCGGTGACCTTCGGCCTGTTCCTGGGCCGCCTGGACGTACGCCAGGACGCTGCCCGCCACCGTGATGCGCTGACCGAGATTACCGATTACCTGGGCCTGGGGCGTTACGCCGACTGGGATGAGGAGCAGCGCATCGCGTTCCTCCAGGCCGAGCTGAAAAACCGCCGGCCCCTGTTACCTGCGCATTTCAAGCCGCAAGCGGACACCGCCGAAGTGCTGGCGACCTGCCGGGAAGTGGCCGCTGCGCCGGCCGCCTCGCTGGGGTCTTACGTCATCTCCATGGCCGGTGCCGCCTCGGATGTATTGGCGGTGCAACTGTTGCTCAAGGAAGCCGGCCTGACCCGCCCCATGCGTGTGGTGCCACTGTTCGAGACCTTGGCCGACCTCGACAATGCCGGCCCGGTCATGCAGCGCCTGCTTGGCCTGCCGGGCTACCGCGCGGGCCTGCGCGGCCCGCAGGAAGTGATGATCGGCTACTCCGATTCGGCCAAGGACGCCGGCACCACCGCTGCTGCCTGGGCGCAGTACCGGGCTCAGGAAAACCTGGTGCGTATCTGTGCCGAGCATCAGGTCGAGCTGCTGCTGTTCCACGGCCGTGGCGGTACGGTCGGGCGAGGCGGCGGCCCGGCCCATGCCGCGATCCTGTCGCAGCCGCCGGGTTCGGTGGCGGGGCGTTTCCGCACCACCGAGCAGGGTGAAATGATTCGCTTCAAGTTCGGTTTGCCGGGCATCGCCGAGCAAAACCTCAACCTGTACCTGGCTGCCGTCCTTGAAGCCACGCTGTTGCCACCACCGCCCCCGCAGCCGGCCTGGCGTGAGGTGATGGACCAGTTGGCCGCCGATGGTGTCCAGGCCTACCGCAGCGTGGTACGGGAGAATCCCGATTTCGTCGAGTACTTCCGCCAGTCGACGCCAGAACAGGAGCTGGGGCGCCTGCCGTTGGGCAGCCGCCCGGCCAAGCGTCGTGCCGGGGGCATCGAAAGCCTGCGGGCCATCCCGTGGATCTTCGGCTGGACCCAGACCCGGCTGATGCTGCCGGCCTGGCTGGGCTGGGAAACGGCGCTGACCAATGCCTTGGCCCGTGGTCAGGGAGAGTTGCTGGCGCAAATGCGCGAGCAATGGCCGTTCTTCCGCACCCGCATCGACATGCTGGAAATGGTACTGGCCAAAGCGGATGCGCAAATTGCCGAGGCCTACGACGAACGTCTGGTGCAACCGCACTTGCGTCCTTTAGGTGCGCACCTGCGCGACCTATTGTCGCAGTCATGCCAGGTAGTGCTGGGTCTGACCGGGCAGCCGGTGCTACTGGCGCACAGCCCCGAGACACTGGAATTCATTAGCCTGCGCAATACCTATCTGGACCCGTTGCACCGCCTGCAGGCAGAGTTGCTGGCCCGCTCGCGCAGCCGCGAAGCCGCTCTGGACAGCCCGTTGGAGCAGGCCTTGCTGGTGACCGTGGCGGGTATTGCCGCCGGGCTGCGCAACACCGGCTAAGGGCGAGCCCGGGCCATGTCTGGTGACGGCCATACAGGCCCGGCACAATGACGGGGAGGGCGGTTGCGCCAGGCGCAACCGCCTGCCCGGTCAGCCGCAAGTGGCGCATTCCTGCAACTTTGGGACGCTTGTCTGGCTGCCGGGCGCTGTGTATCTTGAGCAGCCTTCTGACCGATTTATGGTCATACCCGATTATCCGGACTTGGCCCTGGTCGCCGAATCCATTGAATTTCATACAAAAATTTGAGGAGCACAAGATGCGCGTAATTCTGCTGGGAGCTCCCGGGGCCGGTAAAGGTACTCAGGCAAAGTTCATCACCGAAAAGTTCGGTATTCCACAGATCTCCACCGGTGACATGCTGCGTGCCGCCGTCAAGGCCGGCACCCCGCTGGGCCTGGAACTGAAGAAAGTCATGGATGCCGGCCAGCTGGTCTCCGACGAGTTGATCATCAGCCTGGTGAAGGAGCGCATCGCTCAGCCTGATTGCGCCAACGGCTGCTTGTTCGACGGCTTCCCACGCACCATCCCGCAGGCCGAAGCCATGGTCGCTGCCGGTGTCGACATCGATGCCGTGGTCGAAATTGCCGTCGACGACGAAGAAATCGTCGGCCGCATGGCTGGCCGCCGCGTGCACCTGGCCTCGGGCCGTACCTACCACATTCAGTACAACCCGCCGAAAGTGGAAGGCAAGGACGACGAGACCGGTGAAGACCTGATCCAGCGTGACGACGACAAAGAAGAAACCGTTCGCCATCGCCTGTCGGTCTACCACAGCCAGACCAAGCCGCTGGTGGATTTCTACCAGAAGCTGTCGGCTGCCAATGGCGGCAAGCCGAAGTACAGCCACATCGAAGGTGTCGGCTCGGTTGAAGCCATCACCGCCAAGGTCCTGGCAGCCCTGAGCTGATCCGGCGCCTGACGCACCTCGACAACGGCCCGCTTCTGTGGGAGTGGCCTTGTGTCGCGAAAGGGCTGCAGAGCAGCCCCAGACAATGGTGTGATACCGCTGAAACCCTGGGGCCGCTTTGCGGCCCTTTTCGCGACGCAAGGTCGCTCCTCCAGGGCCAGTGCAGGCTTTGAAATCAGCGTGATGGGCCGCACAGCGGCCCCCTCGGGACACAACGCCGCTGCTGCTCTATACTGCCGCTCTTTTTCATTCGCATCTGGATACCCGTTCGATGACCACCCTGCTGGCCCTGGATACCGCCACCGAAGCCTGTTCCGTCGCGCTGCTGCATGACGGCAAGGTAACCAGCCATTACGAGGTGATCCCGCGCATGCATGCCCAGAAGCTGCTGCCGATGATCAAGCAACTGCTGGCCGACGCTGGCGTGGCACTGAATGCGCTGGATGCCATTGCCTTTGGCCGTGGCCCGGGCGCGTTCACCGGCGTGCGTATTGCCATCGGGGTTGTGCAAGGCCTGGCCTTCGCCCTCGAACGCCCAGTGCTGCCGGTGTCCAACCTGGCCGCTTTGGCCCAGGGTGCATTGCGCGAGCATGGCGTGCAGCAGGTGGCAGCTGCCATCGATGCGCGCATGGATGAAGTGTACTGGGGCTGCTACCAGGCCACGGCGGGCGAAATGCGCCTGGTCGGCCGTGAAGCCGTGTTGCCGCCCGAGCAGGTGGCGCTACCGGCAGGCAGCAATGGCGAGTGGTTCGGTGCCGGTACCGGATGGGGCTATGCCGAGCGCCTGGCGGTACAGGTGGCGGCTAGCAACCCGGGTGCCTTGCCCAACGCCCTGGACGTCCTCAGCCTGGCCACCTTTGCCTGGGCCCGTGGCGAGGCAATCGTCGCCGAGCAGGCGCAACCGGTTTATCTGCGCGATAATGTAGCCACGCCCAAGAAGCACTGAGTGCTGTTCGTCGATTATCGCCGAACACGCTAAAACCTTTTGCGCGATCTGTGGTCCAGTTATCACTCAAGCATTAGCGACGGAACTCTGATGCTGCTAAATTGCCATCATTGGTCCTGAGTGCTCATGCCATGCGTATCGACGGTTTCTCATCGCAGTCCTACCCGCTCAAGCGCCTCTCGCGCAAAGCAGCGGTGCGTGACGAGGCCATCGACGACGCCGAGGTGATCGAGGAGGCAGAAGCCGCCCCGCAGGAAGCCACCGCCCGCCGCCCTGGTGGTGGCCTGCCAGCCCGCCAGCAGGACATGGTTTTCCCTCGCGCCCGTGACCGCCGCACCGCCACCGCACTGGCCAGCTACCTGAGCACTGCAGGCTTTACTGACTGGGACATGGAAGTACTGGGGCTCGACCTGTACATTTGATGGATGAATCCCCTACCACTGCCTTACTTTCTCGGTTGCCCGTCGTGGAGCGAAAACGCCTGGCGCGACTACCTGTACCCCGCTGACGCCAACAGTAATCAAATGCTTGGCTTCTACAGTCAGGTCTTCAACGCCGTCGAAGGCAACACCACGTTCTACGCACGTCCCGCTCCCGGCACCATTGCCCGCTGGGCGCAGGTCATGCCAGAGCACTTTCGCTTCACTGCCAAGTTTCCGCGGGATGTCAGCCATGAGGGCGACCTGCGTGACCAGCTTGAGCCTGCCTTCGATTTCACCCGGCTGATGGCCCCGCTGGGCCAGCGCGTATCACCCTACTGGCTGCAGTTGCCGGCCCAGTTCGGCCCGGCGCGGCTGGGTGAGCTTTGTCACTTCCTCGATCAGATTGCCGTGCCCGTGGCTGTGGAAGTGCGCAACCAGGCCTTTTTTGCCAAGGGTGAGGAAGAACGCCTGCTCAACCGCCTGCTGCACGAACGCGGTGTGGAGCGTATCTGCCTCGACCCGCGCGCGCTGTTCAGTTGCACCTCGCGCGACCCTGCCGTGCTGCATGCGCAGTCGAAGAAGCCCAAGGTGCCACCGCGGCCGGCAGCCTTCAGCCAGCACCCGCAGGTTCGCTTCATTGGCCATCCGGAACTGGAGGCCAACCACACCTTCCTCAGCCCTTGGGTAGAAAAAGTCGCCGCCTGGATCGAGGAAGGCCGCAATCCCTATATCTTCCTGCACACCTCGGACAATCGCCTGGCTGCGGCGCTGGCCCAGCGTTTCCATCAGCGCCTGATGGCACGGCTGCCGGGTCTGGCACCTTTGCCGGAATTGCCGCGCGCCCCTGAGGTCGAACAATTGGGGCTACTCTGACCTTTCCCTGACTGCCGGAGGTTGAACCATGGATGTGCAAACCCTGCGAGCTGAGGCCTTCAAGGCGTTACACGCGCGCGACGGCGCGTTCGTCATCCCCAACCCGTGGGATGCCGGCTCCGCCAAGTTGCTCGCCAGCCTGGGTTTCGAGGCGCTGGCTACCACCAGTGCAGGCCTGGCCTTCAGCCTGGGCCGGCCAGACGCCGAAGGCGCCTTGAGCCTGGACGATACACTGGACAATGCCGGCGAGATCGTCGATGCCACCGCGCTGCCGGTGGCCGCCGATCTGGAAAACGGCTTTGGCGACTTGCCCGAAGACTGTGCCCAGACCATTCTGCGTGCCGCCGAAATTGGCCTGGTGGGCGGTTCCATCGAAGATGCCAGTGGGCGCAGTGATGCGCCCATCTATGACTTCGGGTTGGCTGTGGAGCGCGTGCGCGCTGCCGTACAGGCTGCGCGAAGCCTGCCATTCCCGTTCACCTTGTGCGCCCGTGCAGAAAACCTGCTGCACGGGCGCATGGACCTCGACGACACCATCCTGCGCCTGCAAGCCTATGCCGAAGCCGGTGCCGACGTGCTCTACGCCCCCGGGCTGCGCACCGTGGAGGAAATCCGTGCCGTGGTGCAGGCAGTCGCACCGCGCCCTGTGAATGTGCTGATGGGCATGGCGGGCGTGCCGCTGAGCGTCAACCAGTTGCAGGACCTGGGCGTGCGCCGCGTCAGCGTTGGCTCGTCGCTGGCCCGTGCTGCGCTCGGGGCCTTCTACCGGGCCGCGCAGGAAATTCGCGGTGAGGGCACGTTCGGCTACGGTGAGCAGGCCATGCCGTTTGCCCAACTGAACGACCTGTTCCGCCGCTGATGAGGGCATTGCTGGCGCTACTGGCCAGCCTGCTGACCGTGGCCGGCCTGGCCTGGCACTTCGGCTGGCGCCTGCCTGCCGCATGGAACCCCTGGGCGCCGCTGGACGTACGCCAGCCGCCCAACCTGCTGACCCCCTACAAACTGTCGCGCCTGCGCGATGACCCAGCGCTGTGCCGGCAGGCGCTGGAAACCAGCCACCTGCGTTACCGGGCACAAGCCGACAGCCCGGCGTCGGCCAACTGCCCGCTGCAGAACGTATGGCGTATCGAGGGCGGCCTGGCGCGGCTGAGCAGCAGCTTTCTGGCCAGTTGCCCGTTGGCGGTGGCCTATGCACTGTTCGAAAACCATGGGTTGCAGCCGGCGGCGCAGGAGGTATTTGGGCAACCGGTGACGCAGGTCGATCACCTGGGCAGCTTTGCCTGCCGCAATGTCTACCACCGCAAGCAGGGCCGTTTGAGCCAGCACGCCACGGCCAATGCCCTGGACATCAGCGGTTTCCGCCTTCAGGACGGCCAGCGGATCGTGCTGGCGCGTGACTGGCAGGCGGGTGGGCAGAAGGCCGAACTCCTGCGTCGGGTGCAGCGGGCGGCTTGCGAGAGCTTCAGCACGGTGCTGGGGCCGGACTACAACGCGGCTCACCACAATCACTTTCACCTGGACATGGGGCGCTGGCAGGTGTGCCGCTAGCCTCAGGCGTGAGCGCGCACGTTGTTCAGCACCACTGGACGCGCCCAGTGGATGTCGAACGCCAGGTCATTCTGCTGCTTGGCCAGGGTGGGGTCGTCGAACGGTTCCGGGGCCGGGTCCAGCAGGTTGCGTTCCAGCTCGGCGATGGGCAGGAACAGCGACCGCGGCGTGGGGCCAGGGCCGGGTTCGGCGATCGGCTGACCCTGGCTCATCACCACCGGGCGCAGCCAGCTGTTGTTGATGTCGAGCTGACGCTGCTGCTCGATCAGTTCCATGGCGCTGAACGGCTCGGGGGCCGGCGGCAGCAGCTTGGCTTCAAGCTCGGCCTTGGGCAGAAACAACGGTTCGGGCGGCGCCACGATGGTGTCGTGCACCGGGCAGGCGCGCTGGGCGTCGATCAACGCCAGTGCACGGGCGCCGCCGATGGGTTCGCCGCTGTCCTGGTCGTACTGCACGAACGACTGGCTGACGCCGTCTACGGGCTCTTCCTGCTGCTCGGCCATGGCCCGGGCAAAGAAATCCTGCCACAGGTGGCTGACGCCCCCGAGTGCCTGGGTGTTGTGCTGACTGTAGTTGCCGACAGGCGACAAATAGGTCAAGCCGATGGGAAGAGTATCTGACATGGCAGTCGTGCGCGCTGTGCTCTGGCAGAATAGCGGGATATTGCCTGTATCGGCCGTGGCTGCCGATTCATTAAGGGCTTGGTTTGATTTTTCGGGTGTGAACGATGGAAGAGCAAGGCACGGGTATCAGGGTCGAGGCGATGGCAGCTGAGTATGCGCAACAGGCCAGGGCGTGGGCTGAACGCCTGGGCCTGCCGCTGCAGGACGATACCGCCGCCTTCGCGGTGCAGGTGGGCGCCGACGGCTTGCAGATTCAGCAACTGGGCCCGCAGGCGCCCGGGCCGGTGCGTGTAGACTTCGTCGAAGGCCAGGCTGCGCATCGCCGCCAGTTTGGCGGTGGCAACGGGCAGATGATCGCCAAGGCTGTGGGCATTGCCCAAGGTGTCCGGCCGCAGGTGCTGGATGCCACGGCGGGGCTGGGCAAGGACGCGTTCGTGCTGGCCAGCCTTGGCTGCCAGATGACCCTGATCGAGCGCCAGCCGCTGATTGCCGCGCTGCTGGAGGACGGCCTGGCGCGGGCGCGGGCGGATGAAGAGGTGGGCCCGATTGTCGGGCGCATGCGCCTGCTGACCGGCAACGCCATCGAGCGCATGCGCGCCTGGGAAGGGGAGGCGCCGCAGGTGATCTACCTCGACCCGATGTTCCCGCACCGGGACAAGAGCGCCCTGGTGAAAAAGGAAATGCGCGTGTTCCGGCCTTTGGTGGGCGATGACCTGGATGCCCCGGCCCTGCTCGAAGCCGCCCTGGCGCTGGCCAGCCACCGTGTGGTGGTGAAGCGCCCACGCAAGGCACCGATCATCGATGGGCCGAAGCCCAGTCATAGCCTGGAAGGCAAGTCGAGCCGGTATGACATCTATCCGAAGAAGGCTTTGAAGGCCTGACCTGCCCCTATCTGGCCGGCTAGCACGATTGTAGGAGCGGCTTTAGCCGCGAATACCGGCAACGCCGGTGCCATCCACTGCGGCGCCTCCTGCGCGGGAAACTCGCTCCCACAATGACCTGTTATTTCTGCCAGTAGTCATTAGTTGGCTAAGGGCGCGATCCTAACGGACATTTGATCCTGATGGAGGGTAATGTTCATGTCGCCTGCTCCTTATGCCCGGCAAGCTGGCCGCCAGTTTTTTTACTGTAACGGCAAGATAGTTGCTGAATTGAATGGCGATGCCCGCTGGCGTTTCTTTCAGGCTAATGGCCTGGCGCTGGCTCAGAAAGATCACCAGTCCTCGGGCTTGTCCAGCATGCTGGCGGCATCCGACCAGCAGCGCTCGGTCCTATTCATTTATGAAAAGAAACGCCTGGAATCACAGGCTTACTCGCCCTATGGGCATCACAATCAGGGTAGCGGCTTGCTGTCGTTGCTTGCCTTCAGTGGCGAGCGGCTGGATGCGAGTTCGGGGCTTTACCATCTGGGGAATGGTTACAGGCAATTCAGCCCGGTCATGATGCGCTTTTGCAGCCCGGACAGTTGGAGCCCATTCGGTGCAGGTAGTTTTAATGCGTATGCGTATTGTGTGGGAGATCCTGTGAACCGTATTGACCCGACGGGGCATGCTGGAGTTAGGGTGACAATTCAAAGAAAACAATCAAGGCCAAATAGACCCGTGCAGAAAGTAATGGAGTCTAACTCTCTAGTGTCGAAGGAAAGAATCTATAAGCGTAATGGGGCTGATCGTATCATACCAGAGAGTAGAGCAGGGGTTGGAGAGGATGTTTCATTTGAGTCATTATTCAATTCGCACGAAATCGCTGAGCAGCATCGTTTGTTTGCGCAGTTTAACGCACCTACGAGAACATTTTCAGAAAGCAAGAAAGTATTCTTCCAATCGCATGATTCAGGTCCGGATGTTGAAGCCGGAAAGCGCTATGCTCAATCGTTGAATGTACACAAGGACTCGCTCGAAAGTGAAATCAAAGCGCGTGATTTGAAAGATCTTTTAAGTGATTTGGATGCGGTTAATGCTCGTATGTCCGCAGCGGGATCCTCGCGAGACCTAATGATTCAAGCCGCGTTAATAGCAGAGATCAGAAGGCGTCCCGCATAAATGGCTTGGGTGTGATGAGCTCTATATCAGCTGCCTTCTGCGTGCACTCACGTAGAAGGCAGAAGGCAGAAGTTTGGCTAGTGAGTGATTGAAAAAGTATTAATGAAGATTTTTCTCAGTCCCTAAACGCCCGTAAGAACACTTTTACCACCTCGTGCACATGCGCCTCGGCTTCATCGCCCTCTAGCGGCCCCGCACAACCCAGCAGCAAGCGGTAATCTGGCGCCCCCTTGACCAGGCAGAAGAAATGCTCCGCCGCCCTCAAGGGGTTGTCGATGCGCAGCAGCCCGCGCTCATGTGCCCCGCGCAGTAGCGCTTCCATGCCTGCGAGCACGCGCTTGGGCCCGGCTTCGTAGAAGTACTCGCCAAAACTCGGGTCCAGGCTGCCCTGGGCCATGATCAGGCGGCTGAGCTTGATCGCTTCGTCACTGCTGATAAGCGCCTGGAAGTTGCGGGCAATGGTCAGCAGCACGTCTTCCACCGGCACCCCCTCGGGATACTCGAACAGCAGGTCAGGCAACTGGATCTGGCAGGTGGCCATGACCGCCGAGCAGAACAGGGTCTGCTTGTCGGTGAAGTGGCTGTACACGGTGAGCTTTGAAACACCTGCCGCCGCAGCGACCGCATCCATGCTGGTGTTGGCGTAGCCAAGGCTGAGGAACAGCGCCTTGGCCGCTTCGAGAATCGCCTCGCGCTTGGCCAGGTCCTTGGGCCGGCCCGGGCCGATGGGTGCGTCGTTGGACATTGTGGTCTGCATCTGGTTGAAGGTTCACCATCTTAACGGGTCACGCGCCATCCGGCTAAAGCCAGGCTGCATTATCTGCTGTCTGCCAGTGGACAGTTGATTGACAAGAATGTCGTTGCGAAGGTGCCGTTGACCACCCACTGCGCACCCAGGCGCGAAACGCGGGGGGTAATGGGCTCAAACCGCACCCTCGAAAAACCCGCGCATACCCTTCCCGGCATCGTTGCGCTGATTTAATATACCAGTCAGTACAAATATTAAATGTGCACTCCGCGAAAGGATTCATCATGTTGCGCCATGCCTTGTCCATCGCTCTGCCCGCCGCCGCTGCCCTGCTTCTGGCGGCGTGTGGTCAGGAAGCCGCCCCACCCGCCGCGCCGCGCCCGGCGCTGGTGGTGCAGCCACAGCCTGCCGAAGCCGCTGCCGACAGTTACCCCGGCGAAGTGCGCGCGCGCTTCGAGCCGGAGCTGGCCTTCCGCATTGGCGGCAAGGTCAGCAAGCGACTGGTGGAGGAGGGGCAGCGGGTCAAGGCCGACCAGCCGCTGGCCGAGCTGGACCCGCAGGACGTGCGCCTGCAACTTGAAGCCAACCGCGCCCAGCTGGCGGCTGCCGAGGCCAACCTGGCATTGGTGCGCGCCGAGCGCGACCGCTACCAGAAGTTGCTGGAACGGCAGATGGTCAGCCACTCCCAGTTCGACAACGCCGAAAACCTCTACCGCGCCGGCCTTGCCCGTCTGAAGCAGGCCAAGGCCGAGTTCGATGTGGCGGGCAACCAGGCCGAATATGCCGTATTGCGTGCGCCGCAAGCCGGGGTGATCGCCAAGCGCCAGGTTGAAGTGGGCCAGGTGGTCGCCGCCGGGCAGACCGTGTTCACCCTTGCCGCCGATGGCGAGCGAGAAGTGGCCATCGGCCTGCCGGAGCAGCAGTTCGCCCGCTTCGCTGTGGGCCAACCGGTGAGCGTGGAGCTGTGGTCGCACCCGCAGGCGCGTTTCCAGGGGCGCATTCGCGAGCTGTCACCGGCCGCCGACCCGCGCTCGCGCACGTTCGCGGCGCGCATCGCCTTCACCACGGCCGCCGTACCGGCCGAGCTGGGCCAGAGCGCCCGGGTGTTCATCGCCAAGGACGGGCTGATCCCGCTGGCGGTACCGCTGTCTGCCGTGACTGCGGAAAACGGTCAGGCCTATGTCTGGCGGGTGAACAAGGAAAGCCGCCTGGAGCGGGCGACCGTGCGCCTGGGGGCTTATGGCAGCGACAGTGTGCCGGTGCTCGAAGGCCTGGACCCGGGTGACTGGGTGGTTGCCGCTGGTGGCCATGTACTGCGCGAGGGCCAGGAGGTACGCCCCGTGGACCGCAGCAACCGTGTAGTGAACCTGACGGCCAAGGAGTAAGTCCCGATGGGTTTCAACCTTTCTGCCTGGGCGCTGCGCAACCGCCAGATCGTCCTGTTCCTGATGATCCTGCTGGCCGTCATTGGCGCCATGTCGTACACCAAGCTTGGCCAGAGCGAGGATCCGCCATTCACCTTCAAGGCCATGGTCATCCGCACCCTGTGGCCAGGCGCCAGCGCTGAAGAAGTGTCGCGACAGGTGACCGAGCGCATCGAAAAGAAGCTGATGGAAACCGGTGAGTACGAGAGAATCGTCTCGTTCTCTCGCCCCGGCGAATCGCAGGTTACTTTCATGGCCCGTGACTCGCTGCACTCCAAGGACATCCCCGCGTTGTGGTACCAGATCCGCAAGAAGGTTGCGGACATTCGCCACACCTTGCCGCCGGAGATCCAGGGCCCGTTCTTCAACGACGAGTTCGGCACCACCTTCGGCAATATCTATGCGCTGACTGGCGAAGGCTTTGACTATGCGGTGCTCAAGGACTACGCCGACCGTATCCAGATCCAGCTGCAGCGGGTCAAGGATGTGGGCAAGGTCGAGCTGATCGGCCTGCAGGACGAGAAAGTCTGGATTGAGCTGTCCAACCTCAAGCTGGCCACCCTCGGCGTGCCCCTGGAAGCCGTGCAGAAGGCGTTGCAAGAACAGAACGCGGTGAGCACCGCCGGTTTCTTCGAGACGCCCAGCGAGCGCTTGCAACTGCGCGTGAGCGGGCGTTTCGACAGTGTCGAGCAGATCCGCCAGTTCCCCATTCGCGTGGGGGATCGCACCTTCCGGATTGGTGATGTCGCCGAGGTGCACCGTGGCTTCAACGACCCACCTGCACCGCGCATGCGCTTCATGGGCGAGGATGCCATTGGCCTGGCGGTGTCGATGAAAGACGGTGGCGACATCCTGGTACTGGGCAAGGCCCTGGAAGGCGAGTTCGAGCGCCTGGCGCATAACCTGCCTGCCGGCATGGCGCTGCGCAAGGTTTCGGATCAACCGGCGGCGGTCAAGGCCGGCGTGGGCGAATTCGTGCAGGTGCTGGTCGAGGCGTTGGTCATTGTGCTGCTGGTGAGCTTCTTCTCGCTGGGCCTGCGCACTGGCCTGGTGGTGGCGCTGGCCATTCCGCTGGTGTTGGCCATGACCTTTGCCGCCATGCATTACTTCGGCATCGGCCTGCACAAGATTTCCCTTGGCGCGCTGGTGCTGGCCCTGGGCTTGCTGGTGGACGACGCGATCATTGCCGTGGAGATGATGGCGATCAAGATGGAGCAGGGCTATGACCGCCTCAAGGCAGCCAGCTATGCCTGGACGAGTACGGCCTTCCCGATGCTCACCGGTACGCTGATCACGGCAGCAGGCTTTCTGCCAATTGCCACCGCGGCCTCCAGCACGGGCGAATACACCCGGTCGATCTTCCAGGTGGTCACCATCGCTTTGCTGACCTCTTGGGTGGCGGCTGTGGTGTTCGTGCCTTACCTGGGCGAGCGCCTGCTACCCGACCTGGCCAAGCTGCATGCGGCGCGTCATGGCAAGGATGGCCATGCACCAGACCCATACGCCACCCCGTTCTACCAGCGCGTGCGACGGCTGGTGGAGTGGTGCGTACGGCGGCGCAAGACGGTAATCCTGCTGACCGTTGCCGCTTTTGTCGGCAGCCTCCTGCTGTTCCGCTTCGTACCCCAGCAGTTCTTCCCGGCCTCCGGGCGCCCGGAGCTGATGGTTGACCTGAAGCTGGCCGAAGGCGCCTCGCTGGCCAATACCGCCGAGCGGGTCAAGCAGCTGGAGGCGCTGCTCAAGCAGCAGGACGGTATCGACAACTACGTGGCCTATGTGGGCACCGGCTCGCCGCGCTTCTACCTGCCGCTGGACCAGCAACTGCCGGCAGCCAGCTTTGCCCAGTTCGTGGTGCTGGCCAAGTCGATGGAAGACCGCGAACGCCTGCGCAGTTGGCTGATCAGCACGGTGGACCAGCAGTTCCCCGACCTGCGCGCCCGGGTCACGCGTCTGGAAAATGGCCCACCCGTGGGTTACCCGGTGCAGTTCCGGGTCACTGGCGAGCATATCGAGAAGGCCCGTGCACTGGCCCGTGAAGTGGCGGACAAGGTGCGCGAGAACCCGCACGTGGTGAACGTGCACCTGGACTGGGAGGAACCCAGCAAGGCGGTGTTCCTCGAAATCGACCAGGACCGCGCCCGTGCGCTGGGCGTGAGCACTTCGCACCTGGCGAGCTTCCTGCAAAGCTCGCTGATCGGCACCACGGTCAGCCAGTACCGCGAGGACAACGAACTGATCGAGATCCTGCTGCGCGGCACCCGGCAGGAACGCAGCGAGCTGGGCAACCTGGGTAGTCTGGCGTTGCCCACCGACAATGGCCAGAGCGTGGCGCTGTCGCAGGTGGCGACCCTGGAGTACGGCTTTGAAGAAGGCATTATCTGGCACCGCAACCGCTTGCCGACGGTGACCGTGCGTGCCGATATCTACGACCAGGAGCAGCCGGCGACGCTGGTGAAGCAGATTCTGCCGACCCTGCAGGACATCCGCGCCAAGCTGCCCGATGGCTACCTGCTGGAGGTGGGCGGCACGGTGGAGGACTCCGAACGGGGGCAGAAATCGGTGAATGCCGGCATGCCACTGTTCATCGTGGTAGTCCTGAGCTTGCTGATGATCCAGCTGCGCAGTTTCTCGCGCACGGTGATGGTGTTCCTCACCGCGCCGCTGGGGCTGATCGGTGTGACCCTGTTCCTGCTGGTGTTCCGCCAGCCGTTCGGCTTTGTCGCCATGCTCGGCACCATTGCGTTGGCGGGGATGATCATGCGCAACTCGGTGATCCTGGTGGACCAGATCGAGCAGGACATCGCAGCGGGGATGGAGCGCTGGCAGGCGATCATCGAGGCTACGGTGCGGCGCTTCCGGCCGATCGTGCTGACCGCGCTGGCGGCGGTGCTGGCCATGATCCCGTTGTCGCGTAGTGTGTTCTATGGACCGATGGCGGTGGCGATCATGGGTGGGTTGATCGTGGCCACGGTGCTAACACTGCTGTTCCTGCCGGCGTTGTATGCGGCTTGGTTCAGGGTGAAGAAGGGCTGAAGACCGCAGGGGGAGGGCTTAGCCCTCCCTTCGCGGGTAAACCCGCTCCTACGACGGCCTGTGTCCAACCCCGCCGCCGTGTAGGAGCGGGTTTACCCGCGAATACGGTGGCGGCAGCAACGGTGAGCGGCTGGTGAAAATTGGCCAGCAGGCCCGGCCCTTTCGCGGGTGAACCCGCTCCTACAGCGCGCCGAAGACCTTCTTGGCCAGGCTGGTAGCCGCAGCTGCCGGGTTCTGGCGAATGCTCTGCTCCTGTTTGCCGATCATCTCGAACAAACCATCCAACGCCTTCTCGGTCACGTAGTTCTCGATATTGGCGTCATCCTTGACCAGCCCCAGGCCTTTGGCCTGGGCGGCGAAGGCATTGTACTGCTGGGCCACGCCAACCTTGTCGGTGGCCTGCTTGACGATTGGCAGGAACTTGGCGCGGATCTGCTCGCGGCTGCTTTTGTTCAGGTACTGGGTGGCCGAGTCGTCACCGCCGCTGAGGATGCCTTTGGCGTCGGTCACACTCATGTTCTTCACGGCATCCACCAGAATCGCCTGGGCCTGCGGCACGGCGGCCTCGGCGGCTTTGTTCATGCTGGTTTCCAGGGCTTCGACCTGTTCACCCTTGCCGAACATTTTCATCGCCTTGGCGGCTTTGCCCAGGTTGCCTGGCAGCTCGATGCGCACGTCCGGGTTGTTGCTGAAGCCGCCTGGGGTGCTCAGTTGCTTGACGGCCAGCTGCGCACCTTGGGTCAGGGCATCTTTCAGGCCGCCGGTGGCGTCTTTCTGGCTGAGGTCGCCCAGCGACAGGGCCAGGGCACTGGCCGACAGCAGCAGGCCGGCGCACAGGGTGGTGAAGCGCAGGGAAGTGCGGATCATGAAGCTTTCCTTGTAAACGGATGAGTACGGGTATCAGCGAACCTGATCTACCTTGATGCGTACCGATTGCGGGTCACTGCCATCAAGCGCGACACCGTGGTGTTCGGTATTGATGAACAGCAACTTGCCATTCAGCTCGATGCGCGCGCTCACCGCATAGCGGTGGCCAGGCTTGACCTGCGCGGGGTCATAGGTGAGATGGAACGGCAGCGGCACGTTGCCTTTGACCGGGCCGGCCTGGCGCGCCAGGGTCACGGCAGGGGCGTCCATCAGCGACACATCCTGCAGTTCCACGCTCAGGGTGGCGGCAGGCGGCAGGGCAATGCGCTGCAGGTAGAAGACTTCACCGTCCAGGCTGGCCTGGTTGGGTGGGGTTTGGCTGGAGCAGGCTGCAAGCAGGGATGCGCAACACAGCATAAAGAGCTTTTTCATGGAATCTCCGGTGTCCTTGGAGCTGGCTTGTGGCCAACCCCACGGACTTTAGCGGATTTTGCCGACCGATGAACCGTTAGAGGGTCGAAGTTTCCAACCCGTCGTCACGGTGCAGGGCCACTTGGCGGATCGACAGGCGCAGCTCGGCCGACAGCACTCGCTTGGCCACGCCCTCGGCCAGCTCGCCGAGCTTGTCGTGATAACCCAGCTTGCCTTGCGCGTCGGCGTGCAGCACGCCTTGCTGAAGCAGGGTCTGGATGAAGTGGCGGAACAGCGTCTTGTCGAAGAACTCCGGTGCGTTCAGGCCATGCAGGATCGACAGGCGCTGGGCCATCATCACGCACAGGTCTTCCAGCGCTTCGGCGCTCAGGCTGTTCTGCCCGCTGTTGATCAGCAGCGAGGTTGCCATGTAGAAGCGCTGCAGGGTCTGGGTGATGGTGCGGGCCAGCAGGGTCAGCAACACGAACTGCCGCGAGCTGGGCGCCGGGCGCACGTACAGGTCGTTGTCCTGGCGCAGCAGGCCCTGTTCCACCAGCGCGACCAGCCATTGGTCGATGACCTCGTCCAGCTGTTCTGGTGTCCAGCGCAGGAACAGTTCGGCCTGCAGATAGGGATAAAGCGCATGCACATACTGGCCCAGCAGTTGGCGGCTCATGCGGGAACTGCTGAGGAAGAAGCTGGCCAGCAGCGCCGGCAGGGCGAAGATGTGCAGCACGTTGTTGCGGTAGTAGGTCATCAGCACCGCGTTGCCTTCATCCAGGTAGAGGATGCGGCCCAGGGCATCCTTCTGCTCGGCCACCAGGTTCATGCTGCGCACATGTTCGATCAGTGCCTGGCCGTCGCCCTCGGGCAGGGTGGTGTGCGGCGAGTAGGGCACTTGGCGCAGCAGCGCCAGGTACAGGTCGAGAACGCGGGTCAGGGCGCGCTCGTCCAGGGCAAGGCGGCTGGTGGACAGCAGTGCCAGGGCCACCAGGTTGACCGGGTTGATGGCCGCCGCCTCGTTGAGGTGGCGGGCCACGGTTTCTCCCAGGCGGGCGGTGGCGGCGTTGAGCCAGTCCGGCCGGTACTGCGGACCGTGATCCTGTTCACGCCAGCCGGGCTGCTGCTGGTCGAGGAAGCCGGCCAGGCGGATGGGTTCGCCGAAGTTGACGTAGACCTGGCCAAAGCGCTGCTTGAGTGCGCCGAACACCTTGAAGATGTCCAGCACCGACTCCTTCTTCTTGCTGGCGCCGCGCAGTTCGCCCAGGTAGGTACGGCCTTCAAGCACGCGCTCGTAGCCGATGTACACCGGCACGAACACGATTGGCGTACGCGACGAACGCAGGAAGCTGCGCAGGGTAATGGCCAGCATCCCGGTGCGCGGCTGCAACATGCGCCCGGTGCGCGAGCGGCCGCCTTCGACGAAGTACTCGACCGGGAAGCCCTTGGTGTACAGGGTATGCAGGTACTCATTGAACACCGCCGTGTAAAGCGGGTTGCCCTTGAACGTGCGGCGCATGAAGAAGGCGCCACCACGGCGTAGCAGGTTACCCACCACCGGCATGTTGAGGTTGATGCCTGCTGCCACGTGCGGCGGAGTGAGGCCGTTGCGGAACAGCAGGTACGACAGCAGCAGGTAGTCGATGTGGCTGCGGTGGCACGGCACGTAGATCACTTCATGGCCAGGGGCGATACCCTGCACCTGTTCGATGTGGTTGACCTTGATGCCGTCGTAGATCTTGTTCCAGAACCAGCTGAGCACCACTTCGAGGAAGCGGATGGCGGTATAGGTGTAGTCCGAGGCTATCTCGTTGCCATAGCGCAGTGCCTGGGCCTCGGCTTTGGCCAGCGGAAGGTTCTCGCGCTGCGCTTCGTCGGCAATCGCCTGGCGCACTTGCGGGGCATGGACCAGGCCTTTGACCAGGGTGCGTCGGTGCGAGATGTCCGGGCCGATGACGGCCGTCTTGAGGTTGCGAAAGTGCACGCGCATCAGGCGCTGGGCCATGCGCACGGTGCGCTCGTGGCCTTTGTTGTGCTGCACCAGCTCGCGCAGGTGGATTGGCGCGGAGAACTGTACCCGGGTCTTGCGCCCCAGGATCAGTACGGTCAGCAGCCGGCGCAGGCGCCCGGTTACCGCCCAGCTGTCGGCGAACAGCAGCTTCCAGGGGCTGGACTCGCTGGCCGGGGTCTGGCCCCAGAACACGCTGACAGGAATGATCTGCGCATCTTCTTCAGCATGCTGGCTGACAGCAGCCACCAGGCGTTCGAGGGTGGGCGGTGCGCCGCTTTTGTCCTGGCGGCCGAGCCAGTCCGGGGCGGGGGTCAGGTAGAAGAACGCGGCGGGTTCCTGCAGTGGGCCGACAGCTACCGGCAGCACCGGGCGCGGTAGCCCCGCCTTGGTGCACTCGTGGTCGAGCACGGCCAGGTCGGTGAGCGCGGGCGAGGGCAGCGCATAGAACACCGGCCGGCTGCGGTCGAGGTTGAGGGTCATGGAAGACTGGTTGATGGTCTCGGAGCGCACCCACAGGTACAACAGGCGACGCAGGCCGCCGAATATCAGGCGGTGCAGGGGGGAACGGGTCATGGGGTGTGTGCCCTGGGTGTGATGTTCAGGTGAGTATTCTGCTATTTAGTCTGCCGTATCGGCGTAAGTTCAGCAAAATTCGGCCAACGACGGGACCGTCATCAATTTTTTTTGTTCTGTGTCATATACTCGGCCTGCCACTTGCAGGATATTTCGGCAAGCGGCGTTGGCACGGGGCAGGTGACCTCATGCCTGCAAGGCGATCTTCACAATAAAAATCCGGAGTAGTTCAGATGTCGTCTCGTGAGACTGGGAATGTAAAGTGGTTCAACGATGCCAAGGGTTATGGCTTCATTCAGCGCGAAGGTGGTGCGGATGTGTTCGTCCACTATCGGGCGATCCGCGGTGAGGGGCATCGTACCCTGGTCGAAGGGCAGCGGGTGGAGTACGCCTGCGTGCAGGGCCAGAAAGGCCTGCAAGCCGAAGACGTAGTGGGCCTCTGAGCCTCTGGTTTCAAGCCGTAGGAGCGGGCTTGCCCGCGAAGCAGCCACCACGGTGGCTGCCACGGGCATAGCCCGTGTTCGCGGGTAAACCCGCTCCTACAGAAACGAGCAAGGCTGCCGTTTCATGATGTACGCCAGGTGATTTCCTCTTCACCGTCGGCGCTGATGCGGACCCAGCGGTCGGCATCTTCTTCCCCGTCTTCCTCGACCCAGCCACCCGGCGCGCAGCGCACTTCCACACCCAGCGCGGCAAATGCGGCGCGGGCGCAGGCAACGTCGTCGGCCCACGGCGTCTGGTCGCTTTCCAGGTACAGGCTGTTCCATTTCCCTACAGCCTTGGGTAACCAAGTGACCGGAATGTTACCGGCCTGGCATTTGAAGGTTTGGCCTTTCTGCTTCCACTCGGTGCACGGGCCGATTGCCTGGGCGAGCCACTCGGCAATCTGCTTGTGGTCGACGTCGGCGTCCTTCAGGTAGATCTCGATATCAGGTTGACGCATAAGGGCTCCGGGTGTGCTCAGTCTTGGCGCACGAAATAGTCATAACGCATGGAAACCGTGACCTCGAACGGCTCGGGCTGGTCGATCACCCGGGCACGTTTTTCGGCGCTGGCACGCCAGCCGTGTGGGGTCATGGCCAGCAGGTCGGCACGGGCCTTGGGCGCGGCCAGGCTCAGGCGGAACTCGAGGGTTTCGCTGTGTGCATGGGCCATGCCTTCAGGGACCAGGGCCAGGTGCTTGTCGTCGGCGTAAGGGCGTACTTCATCGTAGAGCACTTCACGCAGTTCCATCAGGTGGCCGCTGGTCGGGCCGACCCGCATCAGGCCGCCGCCGGGGCTGAGCAAGCGCTTGGCCTCGGCCCAGTCCAGCGGGCTGAAAACGCTGGCGATGAACTGGCAGCTGGCGTCGGTCAGCGGCACGCGGGCCATGCTGGCGACCATCCAGGTGACCGCCGGTGCTCGGCGGCAGGCGCGCTTGACCGCTTCGCGGGAGATGTCCAGCGCATAGCCGTCGGCGGCCGGCAAGGCCTGGGCGATCTGTGCGGTGTAGTAACCCTCGCCGCAGCCGATGTCCAGCCAGGCGCCAGGCTGGCGCTCGGCGGCCAGTTCGGCCAGGCGGCGGGCGACTGGCGCGTAATGGCCGGCGTCGAGAAAGTCGCGGCGTGCCTCGACCATCGCCTGGTTGTCACCGGGGTCGCGGCTGTTCTTGTGCTGCACCGGCAGCAGGTTCAGGTAACCCTGGCGGGCGCGGTCGAAGCGGTGGCCGGCCGGGCACACCACACCATTATCGAGCCGGCTCAGCGGCGCCTGGCAAAGCGGGCAGGCAAGCATCAGGCGAGCAACCGGACCAGGGTCTGGTAGTAGATTTCGGTCAGCAGATCGAGGTCGCTGGCCAGGATCCGCTCGTCAACCTGGTGGATGGTGGCGTTGACCGGGCCGAGTTCGACCACCTGGGTGCCCATGGTTGCGATGAAGCGGCCATCGGAGGTACCGCCGCTGGTGGAGGGCTGGGTATCGCGACCGGTGACGCCCTTGATGCTGGCCGCCACGGCGTCGAGCAGCTCGCCTGGTTCGGTCAGGAACGGCAGGCCCGACAGTGCCCAGTCGACCGACCAGTCCAGTTCATGCTTGTCGAGAATCGCCGACACTCGGGCCTGCAGGCCTTCGACGGTGGACTCGGTAGAGAAGCGGAAGTTGAACAGCGCGGTCAGCTCGCCCGGGACCACGTTGGTGGCGCCGGTGCCGGAATTGAGGTTGGAGATCTGGAAGCTGGTTGGCGGGAAGAACGCATTGCCTTCGTCCCAGTGCTCGGCAGCCAGTTCCGCCAGGGCCGGGGCGGCCAGGTGGATCGGGTTGCGCGCCAGGTGCGGGTAGGCCACATGGCCCTGTTTGCCGCGTATGGTCAGCTTGGCGCCCAGCGAACCACGGCGACCGTTCTTGACCACGTCACCCAGCAAGGTGGTGCTGGACGGTTCGCCGACGATGCACCAATCCAAACGCTCGTTGCGCGCTTTCAGGCGCTCGACCACCGCCTTGGTGCCGTGGTGAGCCGGGCCTTCCTCGTCGCTGGTGATCAGAAACGCGACCTTGCCGCGGTGGTTCGGGTAGTCCTGCACGAAGCGCTCGCTGGCGATGACCATGGACGCCAGGCTGCCCTTCATGTCGGCGGCGCCACGGCCACAGAGCATGCCGTCGGCGTCGATCAGTGCCTCGAAGGGTTCATGCTGCCATTGCTGGACCGGGCCGGTAGGCACCACGTCGGTGTGGCCGGCAAAACACAGTACCGGGCCGTCCTGGCTGCCGTGGGTGGCCCAGAAGTTGTCGACGTCTTCAATGCGCATCGGCTCCAGCTGGAAACCGACGGCGCCCAGACGGTTCATCATCTGCGCCTGGCAATCGGCGTCGACGGGGGTGACCGAGGGGCGACGGATCAGGTCGCAGGCCAGTTGAAGGGTAGGCGAGAGCTCGGCAGGGGCCGTCATGGGGGACTCCGGGGCAAGGCAAGGCGGGGAAATCTGAGGGGCGTTATCTTATATCAAATGGTTTCGGGCAGCACGGCCCATTCGCGGGCATGCCCGCGAATGGGCTGCACAGGTCAGCCCAGGCAACTTCAAGCCTGCTGCGCTTCGGCAGCCTTTTCTGCGGGCTTGGGCAGCGACGACAGGAACGCCATCACCAGCGCTGCTACATAAGGCAACGACTGCACCAGCAACATCGCCACCCAGAAGCGCATGTCCGAACTCGGCAGCCCCTGCACCAGGTAGATGCCCAACGCCGCGCCCCACAGCAGCAACATGATGAACAGCTCTTCCCGCGCTTCGGAAATCGCCACCAGCAACCCATGGCTGTCAGCGTTCTTCGGCGTGCGGAAGAACGGCATGCTGCTGGTGAAGAAACCATACAGTACCGCCTTGGCGATGGTGTGCGACAGTGCCAGCCCGGCCAGCGCAGCTGCGAAGGCATCCTTGAGGTTCACCCCCACCGCTCGGCGGTACAGGAAGATGATCTTGCCGACCTTGAAGAAGAACAGCGCCAGCGGCGGGATGGCGAAGATCATCAGGGGCGGATCGACCCGATGCGGCACGATGATCATCGCCGCCGACCACAACAGCGCGCCGATGGTGAAGAAGATGTTCATGCCATCGGCGATCCACGGTAGCCAGCCGGCCAGGAAGTGGTAGCGCTGGCCACGGGTCAGCTGGCTGCCTTTGCCGCGCAGCAGCGCGCCGGCGTGGTGCTTGATGATCTGGATGGCGCCATAGGCCCAGCGGAAGCGTTGTTTCTTGAAGTCGATGAAGGTGTCGGGCATCAGGCCCTTGCCGTAGCTGTTGTGGGCGTAGGCGGCGGACAGGCCTTTCTCGAACACACGCAGGCCCAGTTCGGCGTCCTCGCAGATGCACCACTCGGCCCAGCCCAGTTCTTCCAGCACACTGCGCCGGGTCATGGTCATGGTGCCGTGCTGGATGATCGCGTCACGGTCGTTGCGGGTAACCATACCGATGTGGAAGAAGCCTTTGTATTCGCTGTAGCACAGCTTCTTGAAGGCGCTTTCGTGCTGGTCGCGGTAATCCTGCGGTGACTGCACCACGGCAATTTTCGGGTCGGCGAAGTGCGGCACCATGTGCTTGAGCCAGTTGCGGTCCACGCAGTAGTCCGAGTCGATAACCGCGATCACTTCGGCGTCCTTTGCCGTGTGCGGGATCAGGTAATTCAGCGCACCGCCCTTGAAGCCGGCCAGCGGCGCGACGTGGAAGAACTTGAAGCGCTCGCCAAGCTTTTCGCAGTGGGCCTTGAGTGGCTCCCACACGGCCGGGTCCTTGGTGTTGTTGTCGATCACCAGCACTTCGTAGTCGGGGTAGTCCAGGGCGGCCAAGGCGTCCAGGGTCTGTTTTACCATCTCAGGTGGTTCGTTGTAGCACGGCACATGCACCGACACCTTGGGCCGGTAGGCACTGTCGGCCTGCACGGGCAGGAATTCGCGGCGGCGCTTGTGTATCCAGACCGCCTCGGCCAGTTCGTGGGCCTCGGTGAGCAACACGATGAACACGCCCAGCGCGCCGAGGGCCAGCAGCACGCCCACGGTCAGGCTGAACCAGGTGCTGTATTGCTGGCTGTAGTCATAGGCGATCCACACCAGTACCGACCCGCACAGGAAGGTGATGAACGTCAGGAAGGTACGGCCACGCTGGCGCAGGGCCGAGCCATCGATGAACAGCACCATCAGGGCGATCATTGCCAGCACCACCGACGCCACTGCCAGGGCCCGCCACTGCGGGATCGCCACCACGGGGCCGTCGAAGTTGAACTTCTGCTGGCGCTCGGCGTTGTAGACGCCCCAGTAGGCGCCTACCGACCCTTCGTCGCTGGCCTTCCAGGGTTGGTCATAGGCTTCAATGACAAAGTAGTTGTAGCCACGGCGGTTGAGGGTATTGACCAGGGTGCGCAAGTAGATGGCCTGGTCGGCCTGTGTGGCATCGGCACCACCGCGCATGCGGCCGTTGCTCGGCCAGCCGACTTCCGACAGCAGCAGCGGTTTGCGCGGGAACTGGTGCTTCAGTTCACGGGCGCGGTCGAGGACGAACTCGACCGAATCCTTCATCGGCACGAACTCCCAGTAGGGCAGGATGTGCGCGGCAATCAGGTCGACGTGCCTGGCCAGCTCAGGATGTTCCTTCCAGATGTGCCATTGTTCACTGGTGGTCACGGGCACCTTCACGGCTGCGCGTACCCGGTCCAGGTATTTGATCAGGTTTTCCGGTGTGACTTCTTCACGGAACAGCGCCTCGTTGCCGACCACCACCCGCACCACGCTGCGCGACGTGTTGGCCAGCTGGATGGCCGTGGCGATTTCGCGTTCGTTGCGCTCCAGGTCCGGGCTGATCCATATCCCCAGCGTCACCCGCAGGCCGAACTCCTCGGCCAGGCGCGGTATGTCAGCCTGGGTGCCTTCCACGGTATAGATACGGATGCTGTCGGTCAGTTTGCTCAGTTGCTCCAGGTCCTGGCGCATTTCGTCGTCGGTGGGGTACTGACCCTTCTGTGGGCTTTCGCCCAGGCGGAACGGCGAATACGAAAAGCCAGAGATCTGTTCTGGCCAGGCGGGGGCGGAGACCGGGCGGTTGATCAGTGCCCAGAACCCGGTGAACAGTGCGGCGATGGCCAGCACCACTACCAGGTTCAGGCCGAATTTACGTGAAGACATCGTCGTCCATTCATGTGGAAGTGATAGGACATTAAAGCAGGGTTGGCAGTCTCTTTCCTAACGATGCAGGCCAAGGGTTCACTGGCATATAATGCGCGCCGGTTTTTTGGGGTATGAACATGAGCACAGAAGATCCACGCTTTGCCGGCGTTGCCCGGCTGTATGGCGACCAGGGGCTGCAACGTCTGGGCCAGGCCCATGTGGCTGTGGTCGGTATTGGCGGGGTGGGCTCGTGGGTGGCCGAAGCCCTGGCACGCAGCGGCGTGGGCGAGATTACCCTGTTCGACCTGGACGATGTCTGCGTCAGCAACACCAACCGCCAGGCCCATGCGCTGGAAGGGCAGGTGGGGCGGCCCAAGGTCGAGGTCATGGCCGAGCGCCTGCGGGCGATCAACCCAGGGTGTACGGTGCATGCGGTGGCCGACTTCGTCACCCGCGAGACCATGGCCGAGTACATCACCGAGCACCTTGACTGCGTGATCGACTGCATCGACAGCGTCATGGCCAAGGCGGCGCTGATCGCCTGGTGTCGGCGGCGCAAGATTGCCATTGTCACTACCGGTGGCGCGGGTGGGCAGATCGACCCGACGCAGATCCAGATCGCCGACCTGAACAAGACCTTCAACGACCCGTTGGCTTCACGGGTGCGTTCCACCCTGCGCCGCGACTACAACTTCTCGCGTAATGTCAGCCGTAACTATGGCGTGCCGTGCGTGTTCTCCAGTGAACAGCTGCGTTACCCCAAGGGTGATGGCAGTGTTTGCCTGCAGAAAAGCTTTGTCGGTGAAGGCGTGCGGCTGGACTGCTCGGGTGGCTTTGGCGCGGTGATGATGGTGACTGCGACCTTTGGCATGGTAGCGGCGAGCAAGGCGATAGAAAAACTGGTGGCTGGAGCGCGCCGGCCGTCGGAACGGGTCAAGCCTGAATAGACCGCGTGGGCGTCTTCGCGGGCCCGCCCGCTACAGGTATTGCATCTCTTCCAAGCATGATGCCGTACCTGTGGGAGCGGGCAGGCCCGCGAAGCAACCAGCGCCGATTCAGCGGTTGGACGCCAACTCCGCCATCCGCTGCAACACCGCATGCAGCCCATTGCTGCGCGACGGCGACAATTGGCGCTCCAGCCCGAGCTGGGTAAACCACTCGCGCAGATCAATCCCGGCCAGCTCCTCACTGGCCAGTCCCTGCACCCGCACCAGCAACAGCGCCAGCAGCCCACGCAACAAGCGGGCATCGCTGCTGGCCTTGAACCGCCACACGCCCTCGATCTGCTCGGCCACCAGCCACACCAGGCTCTCGCAGCCATGCACCCGGTTGGCCTCGGTCTTTTCGGCGTCTGCCAGCGGCTCCAGGCGGTCACCCCACTGCATCAACAGCCGCGCACGCTGTTCCCAGCCTTTGCCCTGTTGAAACGCTTCCAGCGCTTGGTGCGCCTGTTCCGGCAGGCTCATCGCAACAGCTCCAGGCCTTGGTCCAGCGCGTCGAAGAAACGCTGCACGTCATCGCTGTCGTTGTACAAACCCAGCGACACCCGTATCGCGCCCTCCAGCCCCAGCCCCTTCAGCAGTGGCATGGCACAGTGGTGACCGGCACGCACGGCAATGCCCTGTTCAGTCAGCAGGTGAGCGATATCGGCGTTGTGCACGCCCTCGATGACGAAACTGGCCAGGGCCGTCTGCGGTGCGCCCAACACCCGCACGCCCTCGCGGTCGCCCAGGCCACGCAGCAGGTGCTGGTGCAGGCTGGCTTCATGCGCTGCGACCGCATGGGCATCGAGGCTGGCCAGGTAGTCCAGCGTTGCACCCAGGCCGATCACCCCGGCAATCGGCGGCGTACCTGCTTCGAAGCCCAGGGGTGCGGGACGGAAGCTGGCGCTGTGGTACTCGGCCAGCTGCACCATCTCGCCACCGAACTGCCAGTGGCGTAACAGCTCCAGGGCCTGGGCGCGGCCATAGAGCACGCCGACGCCGTCCGGACCGTACAGCTTGTGGCTGGAAAATACATAGAAGTCGCAGCCCAGTTGCTGCATGTCCTGGCGACCATGCACCACGCCCTGGGCACCATCGACCACCGTCAGCGCGCCTTGGGCGCGGGCATGGGCCAGCAGCGCTGGCAGCGGTTGCCAGGTACCCAGCACGTTGGACAGCTGGCTGATGGCGAGCACTCGGGTGCGCGGGCCGATCAGTTGCAGTGCCTGGTCCTGGTCGATACGACCCTGGGCGTCCAGTGGCAGCACCACCAGGCGCAGGTTGCGCCGGTGTGCCAGCTGTTGCCAGGGCAGCAGGTTGGCATGGTGCTCCAGGGCACTGATGGCAATTTCGTCACCGGCCTCGAGGCGGTGCTCCAGGCCATAGGCCAGCAGGTTCAGTGCCGAGGTGGCGCCGTGGGTGAACACGATCTGTCGCGAGTCTGCGGCATTGAGCCAGGCGGCGACCTTGTCGCGGCTGGTTTCGAAGGCCTGGGTCGCCAGCGCACCCGGCAAATGCTGGGCACGGTGCACGTTGGCTGCGCCATGGCCGTAGTAATGGCCCAGGGCATCGAGCAGGGCTTGCGGCTTCTGGGTGGTGGCGGCGCTGTCCAGATAGGTCTGGTGCTGCCGTTGCAGGGCGGCGATGGCGGGGAAGTCGGCACGCCAGGGAGAGGGCTGGAACATGTTTGCGAGGCCTGGAATGAAAATCGGGTCTGGTGCATTGGCGCCAGACCCGATCTTAACACCTCAAACCCGGCAGGGTTCTCAGTTGTGAGCGTGCAGCGCTTCGTTCAGCTCGATGGCCGACTTGTGGGTCTTGCACTCTACCGCGCCGTTCAGCGAGTTGCGGCGGAACAGCAGGTCGGTCTGGCCGGCCAGGTCGCGGGCCTTGACCACTTTGACCAGTTCGTTGTTCTCGTCCAGCAGGTTCACCTTGGTGCCCGCGGTGATGTACAGGCCGGCTTCGACGGTGTTGCGGTCGCCCAACGGAATACCGATACCGGCGTTGGCGCCGATCAGGCAGCCCTCGCCGACTTTGATGACGATGTTGCCGCCACCGGACAGGGTGCCCATGGTCGAGCAGCCGCCGCCCAGGTCCGAGCCCTTGCCGACGAATACGCCAGCGGAAACGCGGCCTTCGATCATGCCCGGGCCTTCGGTACCCGCGTTAAAGTTGACGAAGCCTTCGTGCATGATGGTGGTGCCTTCGCCAATGTAGGCGCCCAGGCGCACACGGGCGGTGTCGGCGATACGCACGCCGGCCGGGACCACGTAGTCGGTCATTTTCGGGAACTTGTCCACCGAGAACACTTCCAGCAGCTCGCCCTTCAGGCGTGCTTCCAGTTGCAGCTCGGCCAGTTCGCCCAGGTCGACCGCGCCCTGGTTGGTCCAGGCCACGTTCGGCAGCAGCGGGAAGATACCGGCCAGGCTTACGCCATGCGGCTTGACCAGGCGGTGCGACAGCAGGTGCAGCTTGAGGTAGGCCTCTGGGGTTGAGCTCAGGGCAGCGTCTTCGGCCAGCAGGGTGGCGACCAGCGGCTTGTGGCTCTCTGCCAGGCGGGTCAGCAGGGCGGCCTGGGCAGCGTCCACGCCCTTCAGGGCTTCGGCCAGTTGTGCGGCCTGGGCGTTGCTGAAGGCGATGGCCTGGTTGCCACCTTCGTAACCGAGAACAGGGGCTACTGCAGCAACCAGTTCGGCGCTCGGGTTGAGCAGCGGTTGTGCGTAGAACACTTCCAGCCAGGCGCCCTGGCGGTTCTGGGAGCCGACACCGAAGGCCAGGCTGAACAGGGTATTGGACATGTGATTACCTCGTGCGAAATAGGGTGGGGGCTCAGGCCAGGGCAGCGGCGTACAGGTCGGGCTTGAAGCCAACCAGGGTACGCGCGCCAAGGTCGAGCACCGGGCGTTTGATCATCGACGGCTGGGCCAGCATCAGCTCGACGGCCTTGGCCTGGTCGAGGTCTGCCTTGCTGGCGTCGTCCAGCTTGCGGAAGGTGGTGCCGGCACGGTTGAGGATGACTTCCCAGCCGTGTTCGTCGCACCAGCGGTTCAGGCTGTCACGGTCGATGCCTTGGGTTTTGTAATCATGGAATTCGTAGGCGATGGCTTTGTCTTCGAGCCAGGTACGCGCCTTTTTCATGGTGTCACAGGCTTTGATGCCGTAGAGCGTGTAGGTCATTGTGTACATTGGGGATACAGGTTGCCCCAATCTCTCCGTTTTTCGATGTCAGTCGCGGGATTATGCGGGAACGAGACTGGGAGCGCCACGGGTGTGCAAGTCTTGGGGTTTGGTGGGGCGTGGTTAGGTCTGCCTTGAGTCTTGTAGCGCGTTTGAGATCGAACGCCGCCAGGTTCCTGGCTTAAGACATTCAGCGCCTTTGAGATCGAGCGCCGCCCGCGCGGCGCTTCGCGGGTAAACCCGCTCCTACGTTTGTTTCGGGCCAGTTATGCCTGTGGCATTTGCGCGCGAACGCCTTGGCGCACGCCTCGATATCGCGTCGTACAAACAAGGCGGTCGCGCGGGTCTGGCACAGGCGATACTGGCCCGAAACAAATGTAGGAGCGGGTTTACCCGCGAAGCGCCGCGCGGGCGGCGCTCGATCTCGCAGGCGCTGAATCTCTTAAGCCGGGAACCTGGCGGCGCTCGATCTCTTGGCGCACGCCTCGATATCGCGTCGTACAAACAAGGCGGTCGCGCGGGTCTGGCACAGGCGATACTGGCCCGAAACAAACGTAGGAG